>Ga0207831_100030_pt1 | contig 309170 bp, 300 predicted proteins | sample TtanPargueraPR_7_FD_187741 | JGI IMG/M metagenome (GOLD analysis project Ga0207831, IMG submission 187741) | Aerobic enrichment media microbial communities from Bioluminiscent Bay, La Parguera, Puerto Rico - Tt and M1 (2) (SPAdes) | ecosystem: Environmental > Aquatic > Marine > Unclassified ...
GTATTACGTATTCAATATTTAATGGGAGTTTTAATTGATATAATGTCCCATTCGTTGTATAATTTTTATGTAAGATTTTTTTACTAGTCATAATTAAATTTTACACTAAATCTTGGACTTTTTGCAGACCAAGATTTTTTTAAATGGACAAAAATGGAGCTGTGCACTAATTATTTAGTGCAACAGCCCCTTTATCATAATGAACAATTGACTAATAATAGAAAGAGATATGAAATGAAGAGAAAATATTATTTATTAACTTTTTTGATTCTATTAATAACAGAATTTATTATTGCTATATATATACATGATATGTTTATTAGACCATACATTGGAGATGTTTTAATAGTTATTTTAATGTATACCTTTATAAGAGGTATACATCAAAAGAAGATAAAGTTTTTACCTATATATCTTTTGCTTGTTGCAATAGTTGTAGAAATAGCCCAATATTTTAACCTAGCAGTAAATTTTCAAGGTAACATCTTAATGTCAACTATTATTGGAAGAACATTTGATATAAAAGACATATATTGCTACTTAGTAGGAACTTTTATCATTCTTATGTGGGAAAAAATAGAAATATATAAGGTTATTAGCAACGCTTAGGGAATTCAATTTAACTGATAAAAACCTTATCAAACAATATTTAAATAAAGGATGATGATTATATGCTTATATATATAGTCTTTTTATCTACTTATGAAACATCTAGAATCGGGTATGTAATTATAACTCTATCTATAGGATTTGGTGTTATTCTATTTGCTAAATTAAGAGAATGGTTACTATCATATAAAGAAATAAGCCCAGATGACATAAATGATGATAAAAACGAGTAACATTTTAATAAACTGTTTGTATACTTTGATAATTACAGCCACTTAAAATTTTATGGAAATCTAGAAGAAGAATTTATTTACCTTGATAAATTATAATAGGAGATTAATAACAAAATATTGCCCAAGGTAATATAAAAGATCCATTAAGCTTGAATTTATATGCATACTGTCATAACAATTCTAAATATCACATATACCCAATGATTAGGACGCTATTTTTGCTTTTATGTCTTAAGTACTTCTAAGATTATTAATCTTTGAAATCATCATTTATAAAAGTTATGAGTTAAACCAAACTATAGATTATTCATATAGTACATACAATAAAATGTAAAAAGTATTTGACATTTTACTTAAGTTAGTGTTAAAATCAAAATGTAAAAAGTCTTTTACATTTTAGAGGTGTTTTTATGAAAATATTTTTGGGTACTTTATTATGTTCTATAGCAATTTTAGCAGTAGGTAAGTTACTTATTATAATTTAAATAGGGAAGTGATTTTATGAGAAAAATGGATGAAATGGAGATAAGTATTAGCTTGAAGGCAATAAAATGGGCTTGGGCGTATACATTTTTATTTTTGGCAATTTGGGTTATCTATAATTACATTCAGACAAGAACATTTGGATTAGCATTTTTTCTTTTGATAACACAAAATCTTGTTTTAATTGCAATTCAGTCTTTTTTTAAATGGAAACTCGTAAAAGATGAAAAATAATATAAGAGAATTACGAAAAAAACTTGGAGTTAGGCAGGAAGATATAGCAATTGCTCTTGGAGTTACAAGGCAAACTATCAATGCGATTGAAAATGAAAAGTATAACCCTACGCTGGAATTAGCCATGAAACTTGCTAAACTACTAAACACTACAGTAGAACAATTATTTATTCTTAAGAGTTAAAAAGAAAGACGACTTATAATGAGGTCGTCTTTTTTTACGATTTTGTTATAACGGATTGTCCCATATTTGCTACGCACTTTTCCTTATAATATTGCAAAGTATATGCAACAATAAACGTATGTTTACAGCAAAGTGTTGTAAGATATCATTTATTGTTTGATAACTATCACTTATTACCATTCTTAATATAAAATTCTATATCAAAAAAATCCCTAAGAAGTAAATAAGCACCTCCAATTGCTCCAGATCTATTATTAGAGAAAATAATCAAACGTTCATAATCAGACACTTTGGAATTCAACTTTTGTTTGAAAATCTCTATAAAATTAGGAATGGAATCAATAACTTCACTTGATAAAATCATATATTTCGGATTGAAAATATTTATAACATTATTGGTTGCAATGGCAAGATATTTATAAAAATCATTTACCACTTCAAGTACGTCAATATCATTTTGACTATACAAATATTTAAAATCATTAATGGTTATAGCCTTATTCTTTTTAGTAGACAATCTTTTCAAAATTTCAATAGTACTAATATAACTCTCAAGACATCCATTATTACCACACGGACATGGAATACCATCTGGCTCAACAATAATATGTCCGATTTCACCTGCATAACCATGATAACCTAAATATATCTGATTATCTTCCACAATCCCTAGACCAACTCCAGTTCCCATTGTAATCAAAGTTAGGTCACTATTGTCTAAATGAACACTATTATAATAGGCACGAGCATTAGCTTCGTTGTTCAGATTTATTAGACAAGAGTAATGTTTTGATAAATCTTCTAAAAGATTCCTGGATCGCCAAGAGTCATAATCAAAATACTTTATCACATTATCTTTTGAAACGGTACCTCTAAAATTGATAGATATTCCTATTAAGGGTTGCTCTTTTGGCATTTCCTTGATTAATGAATTTATTGTTTCTAATATTATATTAAAAGAAGCAGAGTATTCTTTGTTTGTTTCAGAACAAGTATCGGAGATCATATTAACATGTAGATCAAGAAGAGTACCACTTATGTATGTGGGAGTAATCTCCAAGCTAATGATATATCCTCCATTTCTATTAATGTCATATAAAATGGCTTTTCTGCCTCCAGTTGATGCTGCGATACTGGATTCTGCGATTAAGTTCTTTTTAAGCAATTCCTCTGAAATCGAAGAAACAGTTGCTTTAGATATATTTAATTTTGTAGCTATATCAGTTCGTGATATAGGACCATATTGCAAAAGAGTTTTTATTACTTTTCGTCTATATAAAGGTCGGAGTGTTCGATTTGATAAGCCTTTCATTAATTCACCTCTTACTGTAAAAATATAGAATACACCTACTATTATAAGAAAAAAAACATTTTTAAGCAAATCAAATAATGGATATTTATAAAAAAACTTAATTCAGGTATTGAATTAAGTTGGAATATAGTGTATTATGATAATATAATTATTTTTCTTAAAGGTTATACATATTGTTGAATATAGAAATTGATAGTTAACTTATAAACACTTTGTTCAAGTGTTGTATAAAGTCAAATATTGAAAGGTTGATTATGATGAACAAGCATAGTGTATTATATCTTATCATCTTAATACCATTTATCATTAGTGCAGCTATCTTATCATTTTTATTAAGAGAGCAAAATATAATTTATGTTTTTATGACAATACTATTTGTTGTAGTTGGCATAGTTTTAGTATTGAAGTTTAGTAATATGCCAATGAAATTAAAGAAATATGAATTAGGAAAAGAAATAGAGATTTCCCAATTAGGTATTAATGATAAAAATATAAAAGTTTATCAATCAAAGACACTTGATGAAGTTGATTTTATGATTCGTCCAAAAGATGTTGTTCTGAATATATTTGATAAAAATAATTATATTGTCATAAGTCAAGCATTTTATGCAAATAATAAAAAGTCAATAATAGAGATGCTTATTAAATCTGAGGTTAAAAGAGTCAGAGAAAATTATTATTTTAAATCAATGATGATTTTGTTATGGCCTACATTTATTGTAGTAAATTTGTTTTTGTTATCTATTCTTATAAATATTGAATTGGTACATATTGTTAGTTCTAACTTGAAAATGTGGTTAATACCTACAATGATTGTGCTTTCTGTCATTGGCAATATTAAGTGGTTTAATAACTATGTATCAAGGGTTGAAGAAAAGTTAGATAACGAATTACTATCAATGTATTCCTATTCTGAGGTTACCGATTATATTGATGTTACTGAAAAATATATAGGAGGTGTAAACGAGGATAAAATCGGTATCTATGAAGGTGTAGTTAGAGCACGAAAAAAAAATCTTGAAAAGGGGAAAAACATATGCAAACTTTAGATTATGTAGCAGTAATAGGTTTCTTTGTGGTCATGCTAGGAATTGGATTCTATTCGCTAAAAAGTGTTAAAAACTCAGAAGATTTCTTTGTTGGGGGAGGTAAAATACCATGGTGGTTATCAGGTATTTCTCATCATGTATCAGGTTATAGTGGGGTAGTATTTGTAGCCTATGCAGGAGTAGCATATCAATATGGATTGTCCTTATATTTTTGGTGGGGTGTAAATATAGCTCTTGCTGTAATTATTGGTTCCAAATTATTCATACCCCGTTGGCCAAAGCTAAGACGTGCATTAGGAATTCAATCACCAACTGAATATCTAAAATTACGTTATAATAAAGCATCACAGCTAATTATTGCAATTGCTGGAGTTATAGTGAAATTATTTGATGTAGGTGCAAAATGGGCAGCCATGGGTCTTTTATTAAATGGTTTCACAGGGCTTCCTGTATGGACAGGCATTATCATATCAAGTGTTGTATCACTTATTTATATTGCAGTAGGTGGCTTGATTGCTGACTTGTGGACTGACTTTGCACAATTTGTTGTTCAGATTGTTGCAGGACTTGTATTGTTTGTTTCAACTATTATACATTTAGGTGGAATTGATTCAATATTCAATATTTGGAAACAGTTGCCAGCAGAGAATTCTAGAATGTTTGTCGAAGGTACAGGTTCGTATTCATTCGTATGGTCCATACTATTTTTCTTCGTTATTCTATTAAGTTATAGTGGTGGTACTTGGAATCTTGCAACTCGTTTTATTTCTGTAAAAGATGATGTAGCTGCTAAAAAAGCAGGATATCTGTCCGCAATATTATACTTAATATGGCCTCTAATCCTATTCTTCCCAATGTGGGCTGGACCAATAATAATGCCAGGTTTAGAAGATCCTGCTGCACAATTATATCCAGGATTGACTAAGATGTTCTTGCCTCAAGGGCTTGTTGGATTAGTACTTGCTTCAATGTTCGCTAATACACTTTCAATGTGTACATCAGATGCAAATACAATTTCAGCGGTTCTTACTAGAGACATATTGCCAGAAATAAGCGATAAGTTTAAAAACTTAACAGGTAAAAGATCGTTATATTATGCACGTATTACTACCATAGCATTTACAGCTTTAACTATCATTTTTGCTCTTTATAGAGATGTCTTTGGAGATGTAATTGGACTTGTACTCAAGTGGTTTGCTGCTTTACTAGGACCAACAGCGATTCCGTTGTTACTTGGTTTGATGCCACAATTCAAAAAAGCAGATGGAAAGGCAGCAGTCAGTTCAATAATCGGGGGATTGTCAGTATTTGCTTTTACTAACCTAGGAATAATAACTATTCATCCAACTATTAACTTGATTGCACCATTAGCAGTATCATTTATCATATATTGCTTGTTTGCATTTGTCATCAACAAAGACAAAGAAGTTAAACCAGAAGTTGAAGAACTTATGAAATCTCTATCCGAGTAATCAGAATATATATTAGTGAATATGAGAAGGAATAATTCTCATATTCATTAATTTCAAGGTGGTATGAATATGAGAGAAACCAAGTATTATAAAGAACAGATTGAAAAAGATTTTTGGCCATATTGGGAGAAATATATAGATACTACTTACGATGGTGTATTGAATTGCATAAATAATTATGGTGACAAAATAATTAATGAAAAAAAGTATTCATGGTCTCAAGGAAGATTTTTATGGATATTAAGTTCACTTTATGAACTATCAATAAAAGGTATATTGGATATTGACAAAAATAGATTGAAAAATTATATGGATGGAAATTTAAAATTCATTCTTGATAATTGTCTCCTTGAGGATTATAGTACTGTATTCTTACTAGAAAGAGATGGTACAAGAATAAAAGATAAAAAAACAGGTAGATATGATACAAGCATATACTCAGACTGTTTTATCATTATTGGAATCTGTAAATATGTTCAAAATATAGAGGATGAATCTTTAGTTAAGACAATATTGAATATCTTGAATAACACAACTAATAAGATATCAAGTAAACACTTCTATACAGAACCATATCCTATTCCAGAAGGATATGAAACTCATGCTGTTAATATGATAATGGTCAATACGTTATATGAAGTGATACAAACACTTGATAAATATAGTATGAAGTATGATAAATATGTGGAGCAGGCTAATGATACGATAAATACTATATTGTATAAGTTGTGTGAAGATGGATTGATAAGAGAATTTGTATATAAAGAGGAGTCAAAGAATAAGAGATTGTTAGACCGTCATGTTACTCCAGGTCATGCCCTTGAAAGTATGTGGTTCATTATTGAATATCTTGAAAAATATCAGGATATCAGGAAACACATAGATACGATTGGGGATATTTCAATAAAATCATTTGATATAGGATGGGATGAAGAATTTGGAGGACTCTTAAGATTTGTAGATAGAGAGGGAGGAGTTCCCAAAGGAGAATCACAGGAAACTTCATTCGAAAAACTTATAATGGATACACATGATATGAAAATATGGTGGCCCCAATCAGAAGCATTAGTCATATTCCATAAATTATATCAACTAACTGGAAATCAAAAATATCTTGAAAGATATAACAAGATTAAGGAATATGTATTTAGAGTTTTTCCAAATGAAGAAATTGGAGAATGGATTCAAATCAGACTTAAAGATGGGTCTCCACTAGAAAAAGTTGTAGCTTTGCCTGTAAAAGACCCATTTCATATTATGAGAGCCTTCATTAAGATTATTGAGAGTGAGGAATGATAATGCAACTAGGGGTATCTAAAATTAGTATTACACCGTCAAAAAAAATAAGACTTGCAGGTTATGCAAATCGTCTTGAGCCGTTTATTGATGTTATACATGATATTTATACAGTGGTTTATTACTTTAGGACAAGTAATGAAGATAAAGTAATTATTTATGGTGATTTACTTTGGTGGGGCAGTGACTTCATAGATACAATGAATAAGCGAATAAATCAAAGATTTAATCTAAGTTATGAAGATATAGTTTTTACTGCATCACATAATCACTCAGGACCAGGTACAAGTGAAAATTTTACAAAATTATTGGAAGAAGTAGACAGTGAATATTTGAGAGAATTACAAGAAAAAGTGTTAACTGCTATTAATGAATCCAAAAAAAATATGCAGGAAGTAAACTTAAAGAAAGCAGAATATTGTCTTGATATCAATGTATATAGAAGAGTAGATATTGATAATGAAATCAAGATGATGCCTAATCTTGAAGTGGAAGTAGATAAAACAGTTACGTTGTTAAAATTCGTGAACCAAGAAGATGAGCCAGTTGGTTTTATTGTTCATTATCCATGTCATGCTAATGTGGCAAATATTAATTATGTAAATGGTGATTATCCTGGAGTATTGATGAAATTACTAGATAATCATTACAATACAACAAGCATGTTTCTGCAAGGGTGTACAGGAGATATTCGACCAAAGATTATTGTAGGAAATGAATTTTTCTCAGGAGATATTGAAAGAGTTGAGCAGTTCGCCAATCAGTTCTATGACTCAATTATTATTCAAGAAGAAGAACTCAAATATGAAGACCTTGAATTAGATGAATTAACTATTAAAAAACATATGTTAAATCTTGACATAAATCCATACTTGAATGACCAAGAACTAGAAAAAGAGCTTACTAGTGAAGATGAGCTGAAACGTCAATGGTCAAAAGCTATTATTAACAAGAAAAACAGAAATTATGAAACGCTAGTTATTACAGAAATCTGTTTTGGTAAAGAACTTACATTACTTGGATATAATGGAGAAATGTCTGGAGAGTATTCAAGGTTTGCCAAGAAAATTACTGACAAAGACGTATTATCCATAGGTTATACCAATGGAATGATAGGCTATATTCCAACTTCTATACAATTGAATGAAGGTGGATATGAACCAGAAGGTTCAACTTGGTACTTTGCTCTGAGTGGTCAGCTAGAATGTAAAAATGAGGAAAAAATAAAGGTAGAAATAAGAAAAATATTGGAGGATTAGTTATGAGTGTAATGAATCAATATCATGAACAGGTTTTTGGAATTATCAATCGTATTCATAATGAGGAAAAAGACAGAATTTTAAAAGTTGCTCAGGTTATAGCAGAGCATATAAAAAAAGACAAGTTAGTATATGTTTGGGGACCTGGTGGACATTCTAACCTAGCTACAATGGAGATTTTCTTTCGAGCTGGGGGATTAATGCATATTAATGCTATATTGGATGGGGGAACCATGCTGAATCATGGGGCACTTCGCTCAATGCAAATCGAAAGACTGCCTGGTTATGGAAAAGTTGTAATCAATGATTATGGAATCGGAGAAGGAGACTTAGTAATTATAGTTAATGCATATGGAATTAATGCTGCAACAATTGAGGCAGCGTTAGAATCCAAAGAAAATGGTGCTACAACAATAGGTATCTGTTCATTTGAGCATGCTGAAAGTACACCACAGAATCATATTGCTCGTCATCCATCAAAAAAGAATCTACATGAAATAGTTGATTATGCTATTGATAGTAAAATACAAGTTGGAGATGCAGTAATAAAATTAGATGATTTCGAACAAAAAATAGGTGCATTAAGTACCTTTGCAAATGCATATGCAATGAATTGTATTGTGATTGAAGCAATTGACATGTTAGTGAAACAAGGAATCAAACCTCCAGTATGGATGAGTGGAAATGCTGATGGTGGAGATGAATGGAATAATCAATTCCTTGGAAAATTCAAAGATAAAATTAAGGTGTTGTAGATGAAAACAATATTAATAAAAAATGGGAATATAATAAAAAAAGACGGTATTAAAAAAGGTTCTGTACTAATTAAAGATAAAAAAATTGAACAAATATTTTATACAGAAGATTTCAATTATAATTATGATATGGTAATAGATGCAAAAGAACAATATATATCTCCTGGATTCATAGATATACATACCCACGGTGGTGGAGGGCATGATTTTATGGATAACACTGAAGAAGCTATATATAAGGCTGTTTATGCACATATGGTACATGGAACAACGAGCATTGTTCCAACTACCTTGACCAATACTGAAGAGAACCTAAACACTTTCATGAACATCTTTAATAACATTGACCTAAACAAAAAAGGATATCCAAATATTCTTGGATTACATCTTGAAGGTCCTTATTTTTCTTATGGACAACGTGGAGCTCAAGATCCAAGATATTTAAGGAATCCAGAACCAGAAGAGTATAATAAGATTCTTTCATTAACCGATAGAATCATTAGATGGTCTTTAGCACCAGAGCTTGAAGGAGCACTTGAATTTGCACAAGTATTAAAAGAAAAGAAAATCAATTGTTCTATAGCTCATACTGAGGCAACATGTGAAGAGGTTAGGAAGGCTTATAAAAATGGGTATACATGTCTTGTCCATTTCTATAGCGGTATGAATAGTGTTATAAGGAAAAATGCATATAGAGTAGCAGGAGCTGTTGAAGCAGGCTATTTACTAGATGATATCTATGTAGAAGTTATTGCTGACGGAAGCCATTTACCTAAAGAACTATTAGAATTAATATACAAAATCAAGAGAAAAGATAGAATTTGTCTAGTAACAGATTCAATGAGAGCCGCAGGAATGCCTGATGGTTTATATACCTTAGGCGGTAAAGATTCAGGATATGAAGTAGTTGTAGAAGATAATGTGGCAAAATTGACAGACCGAAGTGCTTTTGCTGGAAGTGTTGCAACGTCAGATATTCTTCTTAAAACAATGTATAATAACACAAGTGCATCCTTGAACGAAGTAGTGAACATGTTGACAATGAATCCTGCAACATTACTAAATATTGAAGATCAAAAAGGTTCAATAGAAATAGGTAAAGATGCTGATATTATTATTTTTGATGATAAGCAAGAAATTTCGTTAGTGATGGTTATGGGAGATATAAATATAAATAAAATATAACGAGGGAGACAATAATGAAATTTCAAAAAGATAAACTAGTGGTTGAAGTCTACGGAAATAGAGAGTTAATGGGAAAGGCCGCAGGGAAAGATATTGCTGATTCAATCAAAAACCTACTAAAAAAACAAGAAGAGGTTAACATTATTTTTGCTGCTGCTCCATCCCAATCAGACGTATTCAAGTATCTAAGAGAAACAGATGATGTAGATTGGAGTAGAGTAAACGCAATGCATATGGATGAATATCATACCTTGGATAATAATCATAGTGCAAAGTTTGCTAATTTTCTAGAGCGAGAATTATTTTCCAACATCAATTTGAAAAATATATATTATCTAAAAGAACGAGATGAAACAAAAGAAGAAATAATTGCTAAATATCAAAAATTGCTAAAAAACAATAAAATAGATATAGTTATTTGCGGAGCTGGAGAAAATGGACATATCGCTTTTAATGACCCACATGTAGCCAATTTCCAGGATAAAGAATTGATAAAAGAAATTACACTTGATGAAGCATGCCGTATTCAACAAGTGAATGATGGATGCTTTTCCTCACTGGATGAAGTACCAAAACAAGCTATAACATTGACTATTCCAGCATTAATGAGTGCTAATCAAATATTTTGCATAGTCCCTGGAAAACTGAAACATCAAGCAATCAATAAATTGCTTAAGGGAGAAATAACGGAAGAGGTTCCAGTATCAATTATTAGAACTCATAATCAAGCCAAACTATATTTAGATCAAGATTCTTATATAGGATAAATTTAAATTAAAACATGTAATATTTAAAATTATTATAGGTATTCCTGTCTATCTGGCAGGGATATTTTATTGTCTTGAATTAACTATAATATTCAAAAAAATTATCTATATATAAAAACCATACCCAAAATTAACCAATAATATTTATAAAATCTGACTTTGAAAAAGATAATGAGTTATTTTGTCAAAATAACAAGAAAATAAAAAAAATTATTAATTGACTTTTAATATCATACTATGTATAATATTTGTGCATGCATTTTTAAGGGATAATTACAAGGTGAGTACATAATCTCATTAATCTTGTGTCCTTATGTAAGGAAATTTACAAATGAAAGGGGGATTGACGATGGCAAAAAATCCATTTGATTTAGAAGTTAAAGTTGATAAAATTAATGGTGCAGAATTAGACGGTCTTTATACGTCTACTTGTTACACATCATCTTGTTATACATCTACTTGCTATACATCTACTTGTTATTCATCTGACTGCTATACTGGTCAAAATATGTGTGGATACACTCATACTTCAAGTTGTTAATGTATAGAGTAAAGTAATATTAAACATCAAAAAACATCTTAGTGATGTTTTTTGATGTTTATATGGAATGAAAGGAGATAATAATGAGTAATCAGAGTATATTCAAATGTCTTGATTTTTTTATATTACGAACACCTATACTATCTACAAATGTATTTGAAAATAAGTTAACATCCTTTAATGCACCTATTTTAGATGAATTATGGGAATTTACACAAGATCCCTTAATCAGAGAAGCAATAGCTGTTTCGAGTATATCACTTCTGGATGCTCTAACTAACCTTTCACCAGATAGTCCATCCCGTAAAAGAGAACAAGTTGCCAGAGCTTTTTTACGTTATTTGATAAGAATGTCTACTAGACCAACACCTTTTGGTTTATTTTCTGGAGTGGCGTATGGAGAGTACGGAGATTATTACAAAGTTGCATTAAGGAGTACTGAGTATCATGAAAAGCGTACTCGTCCTGATATGGACTGGTTATTCAAGATAATAGCACAAATGGAGAATGACCCTAACCTAATCAAGCAACTAATAGTAATGGCAAATACTATGGCTTATGAAGTGGGTAATAGAACATACCTTCCATACTTAACGAATTTAGGTCAGGCTAAGGGGAAAGGCAATGAAATGGAACGTACATCAGTACGGACTACAAGCGCTGTCAAACAAGCCCTTAACTTATCAGAGAAACCTATGACCTACGAAGAATTAGTTAATAAGTTAAATGTTGAATATCCAGATACGCCACGCGAGCAAATAAACCAATTTGTTTATCAGTTATTTAAACAAGAGCTGTTAATTTCCAATTTACGTCCACCTCTAATAGAGGAAAATCCATTAAATTACCTATTACAACGTATAGAAGATATAAAAGGGATAGATAAATTAAAAGCTCAGTTACAAGAAATATCCTTCATGATAGATATGTATGATAGAACCCTATTAGGAGAAGGAGAAGAATTATATAGAAACATAATTAAGAAGATGAAAAAAATAGCCGAAAGTAAAAATTATCTACAGGTTGATCTTAAGATTCAAAAGGATGAAGTAGTTTTACCCATTTCTATTAAAGAAGAAGTGGAAAAAGCAGCAGAAGTACTATGGAAAATCAGTGATAATGAATACGGATTATCACACTTCTTGGAATACAGAAATGATTTCATAAAAAAATATGGATCATCAAGAGAGGTTCCATTATTAGAGTTATTGGATGACGAGATAGGATTAGGTTCACCAGCTACATACGAATATCCACCTTCCAAAAGGAGTCCAAAGAAAAATAGAACAGAGTTTCAGCAACGGAAGAAGTATTTGTTATCACAATGGTTAACTATGACCTTATTAAAAGGAAAACAAGAAATTGTTCTAGATGATGAGAAAATAGAAGAATTAGCAGGAGAAGAGGTTGACAGCCGCTATGCCCCTCGCTCTTTTGAACTCTTTTTTTCATTGGCTGCTGATTCAAAAGAAAGTGTAGAAGCAGGAGATTATACTCTTATAAGTGGAGCAACAGCCCTTTCTTATGGTGCAGGAAGGTCAATTGGGCGATTTACTGATATTATGGGTTCTGAGTTTCAAGATGAGCTAAAAAATGTTGGGGAATCAGAACAAGAGATGTGTTCAGATGGAATATTAGCCGAATTGGTTTACTTACCTATAGATGGCAGAGCAGCTAATGTAGTATTAACCTATGATAATCGTAACTACGAGATTGTTATGGGAACAACATCTTATAAGAAACCAGAGAATATTATTCCGCTATCAGATTTGGTGGTTGGAATAGATAAGAGAGGATTCTATCTTCGCTCATTAAAACTTGGTAAAGAGGTTATAGCTGTAGTTAATCATATGTTCAATGGATCTAATTCACCTAATGTCTATAGATTCCTTAGAGAATTGGCTATGGAGAGGCAGAGGAATATTGAAAATTTCCATTGGGGAGAATTTAACTCATTGCCATTTTTGCCTCGTATAAAATATGGACGTTGCATTTTATCCCCTGCTAGATGGATTCTTAATAAGGAGACATTCCCTATTGAAAAAAATATGAATAAAGAAGAATGGATAGAAAAATTTAATACATATAAAAAAGAATTACGACTTCCAAGGTATGTCTACTTGACTCAAACAGATAATAGATTATTGTTGGATTTGAATGAAAATGAGCATATTGACGAAATACGGAGAGAATTCTCTAAGCTTGGGTTTGGGCAAGGAATTATTCTAACTGAATTGGGGCATGAATTAGGAGCCCTTCCTAAAAGTCAAGAGGGTAGTTATTATACAGAATTTGTTTTTCCAATCATTAAAAGTTCTGCAATAAAAAATAGGGAATCAATACCTAAAAGGCAGTATGAACCAATTAACCTTGCTGAACGTTTTAAGCTCCCAGGAAGTGAATGGATGTATGTTAAATGGTATGGAGCCTGGAATCGTATAGAGGAATTTTTGGGAGGTCAATTAAGAGAATTCTGCTACAAGGCAGAGCAGAATGGTTGGATTGGGTCTAGTTTCTATATGAGATATGCTGACCCTGATGGGCATATAAGGTTACGTTTTTTTGGTGAACCTAAGATATTACAAAGTGAGTTTTTACCACAGCTCAATAATTTTGCCAATGATTGTTTGAAGGAAGGTATGCTTTCACGTATGGTTATTGATACATATGATCCTGAAATTGAGCGATATGGTGGTCGGGAATTGATGAACATCGCAGAGCAGTGGTTTTGCATAGACAGTAGAATTGTAATGGATTGGATTAGATTAAATGAACAAGGTCTTTTACCTATAGAAAAAGATTTATTGGCAGTTATAAGTATTATTGATATCATGGAGCAATTTGGATTGACTTTTGAAGAACAACTTGCTTTCTTGGATAAAATTGTTAACTATAAAGATTATCTTGATTTATTTAGGTCGAAGAGATCACTTTATGTGAAATTAGGAGATGCAAGAGATGGATTTGCAGAGCTTAAGAGTCATGAAGCGGGACAATTCTTATTACCAGCATTACAGGCAAGAAGTAATACTTTGCATTATTATGGAGAACAATTATCAAATAAAGAACTTAGTGGAGATTATTATGTTAAATCCATTGATGCAATGCATAGCATAATCCATCTTCATATAAACAGATTATACGGTATTGATAGAAGTGATGAAACAAGAGTGCTTACTTTGGCACGTCATACGCTACACAATTTAGTATACATTCGCAGGAGGTGAACATAATGGCGGTAGATAGAGAAGATTCAAGTATAATGTCTATAGCTAATATATTAAAATCGTTTAGGTATTGGCCTCGTATCATAGGACTGTTATGGGCTACAGATGCAAAAAGTTTGATTGCAATAATGATCTTGAATCTATTTCATGGAATTTCACCAATTATTGTTTTGATATTGACCAAAGACTTGATTAATTCCATTACCTATTCTTGGACATATGGATTTAATGTAATTCTTAAGGCATTTGTCATATTAGTTGCATTTACCCTTTTAAGTCAGTTATTGAATCTAGTTCAGAGTTATATAGAGAGCTTATTCAAAGTCCTTTTGATGAATAGAATAAATAAGCTCATAATGGAAAAATCAGTATCATTATCATTGAAGGATTTTGAGAACTCGGAAGTTCAAGATGCTTTGAAGCTTGCTCAAAACGAGGCAGGTCATCGTCCATATCAGATTATGCAGCAGATGATGTCACTCATAAGTGGTATTGTAACACTTATCTCTGCGGCAGGAATGTTGATAATTTTCAGATGGTGGATGGCTTTTATATTGCTTATTATACCATTTACATCATTTTATTCTTTTCTTCGTATAGGACAGCAAGAGTTTCTAGTACAGTATAATCGTATACCTAAGATGAGAAAGGCGTGGTATTATTCTTATCTAATGACAAATGATAAGAACTTCAAAGAAGTGAAACTGTATCAACTAGGGAAATATCTTCAAAGGTGTTACAATGGTCTATTCAAAAGTTTCTATAAAGAAGATAAAAAAATTGCCAAAAAAAGGTTGAGTACAGGAATTATATTTCAAGTTATTAATGTTATAGCTAACGTATTAATGATGGTAGTTGTACTTAGGTCTGCATTTCTTAGGGAGATAGAAATCGGAACTGTAGTGGCATTGACTCAAACTATAACTATGACACAGAGTAATTCGCAAGCTCTTATATCTGGGATACTTTCATTATGTCAGCATAATCTTTTCCTAAAACAGCTATTTATATTCTTGGACTTGAAAGTCAGTAAGAATGATAAAGGTAAACGCACTGATATAATGGAAATTGAGACCGTTGAGTTTAAAAATGTATCTTTCATGTATCCAGATACTAATAGATATGCTCTTCATAACGTAAGTTTCAAGTTGAAGCGTGGAGAAACAATGGCAATCGTTGGACGAAACGGTTCAGGTAAAACTACACTCATGAAGATATTAACTGGATTATATGATGATTTCAAAGGTGACATCCTTATTAATGGAATATCCATACGTTCATTTAATCAAGAAGCATTACGCAATCATATGGCTGTAGTTTGTCAGGACTTTGTTCAGTATGAACTTAATATGAGGCACAACATAGGATTTGGTAATGTCAATAGACTTGAACGTGATGACGAATTGTTGGAATCAGCACGAAGAGCTGGGATAGATGGGTTAGTAGATCAGTTACCACATGGATTGGATACCCAGATTGGAAGGTTGTTCGATCAGGGTAGTCAACTATCTGGAGGACAATGGCAGAGGGTTGCGATTGCCCGTGCATTTATGCGTAAGGCTGATTTGTATATACTTGATGAACCTAGTTCCATGTTAGACCCAGAATCTGAACTCCAAGTGTTTGAGAAATTCAGAGAACTGATTCACCAGCATATAGGTATATTCATTTCACATCGATATACCTCAATAAAGTATGCAGATCATATAATTATGATGGATCAGGGAGAAGTTGTTGAACAAGGAAGCCATCTTGAATTGATGAAAAAAGACGGTATGTATGCTTATCTATATAAAATGCAGCTATCTGCATATAGTGATAATGATAAGGAGGAAGTACAATATGAAATGGTCTCAGGTGACAGATGAAGAAATTCGTAATAAGATACAACGGATTGTAGATGATGGAGCACATAGATTAGTTAATCCAGAGCAGATTCAAAAGGATATGCTTGAATTAATTAACATACGTAAAGAATCTGGAAAAGATTACATACCTTGGTCACCTATTGATTTAGCTAGAGGGTATAGTGGTTTTTGTGTGATGTTTGGAGCTTTGGATAGGGCGTATCCCCAAGGGGGATGGGATAGTATTGGACATCCCTACTTACAAAAGATACAGAGAGTAATCATGAAAGAGGGTATCAGAGAATTTAGTCTTTGGACTGGTATTGGTGGTGTAATAATAGCAGCAAGAGCATTATCACGAGATGGAACCAGATATGAGACCTTCATAAAAGAATTGAATTCATTTTTCATAAAGTCATTTCCTAGTATGATGCAGTATATGGAATCAAGACTAAAACAAGGTATTTCTCTAAAAGAGTTTGATATTATTCAAGGATTGAGCGGTATTGGGCGCTATGTACTTTGTTTCATTGAGGAAAAAGAGATGAGATTGGCAATGGAACAGATTCTTGTATATCTGGTGAAGTTATGTGCAGATAAAGAATATAAAGGATTAGTTATACCTGGCTGGTATGTATCGTCAGATAGATGTACGGGATATGATAGTAAAGAATATCCCAATGGTCACTTCAACTGTGGGATGTCACATGGTATACCTGGTGTTCTTGCTTTGATGTCCATAGCCTTGATGAAAGGAGTAGAAGTATCTGGTCAGCGTAAAGCTATACATAAGATTGCTCAATGGATCATGAAGTGGAAAGTGGATGATGAATTTGGACCACTTTGGCCAGCTAGAATCTCATGGGAAGAGAATATGGAAGAAAAACCAAGAAATGTTGTTCCAAGGGAAGCTTGGTGTTATGGAGGTCCTGGAGTTGCACGTGCACTTTGGTTAAGCGGCAATGCTGTTAACAATGAAGAATGGAAGAGTGTTGCATTAGAAACATTTAGAGGGACTGCCATAAGACCAGATACAAAATGGAATATAGAATCTGATACATTTTGTCATGGGAGAGCAGGATTACTTCAAATGGTACAGAGAATGTATTCTGAAAGTGGAGATGAACTTATTGGAGAATTGCGGGATAAGTTATTAGAGCAAGTACTGGATTTATGGAATCCAGAAGAGCCTTATGGATATAAGGAAAAAGAATCTTCAGATAAGCAGGATATAGCTGGATTACTAGATGGAGCAGCTGGAGTATTTACAGTATTAATAGGATTGATACAGGAACAGGATACAGATTGGGATTTAATATTTTTGATAAGGTGATAATTTTAGATGAAGATGAGGCATAGCCTCTTTTTTTATACCATAATTTTACATTCATTTAACAACTATATAATAATAACTTTATACTGATAAGTTACATTAATATAGTAAATAAACCAAGGAGGCAGAATTAATGAAAAAGAAAATTATAGGTATTGCTTTAATGACTATGATGATATTATCATTATCCCTACAATCAAATGACATATTAAAAGCAGTAAATAGCACTGTATTAGCTAACACAAGCGTGAAAACACCAAAGTACATATTTTATTTTATAGGAGATGGAATGGGTACTTCTCAAAGACAGATATCAGAGTACTATCTACAAGAGATATCAGGGGATAAAGACAAGAAACTTGTAATGAATACATTTCCTCATTCAGCCATAAACACAACACATTCCCTTAATACATTGATAACTGATTCAGCAGCTGCAGGTACAGCACTTGCTACTGGTCATAAAACAAATAACGGTGTAATATCAAAAGATGTTGAGGGAAATAACTTAAAAACTCTTATAGAGAGTGCAGAAGAAAAAGGCATGGCAACTGGATTAGCATCAACAACACGTATAACTCATGCAACACCTGCTGTTTTTGCATCACATAATGAGAGCAGAGGTAATGAAAATGACATAGCAGTTGATTTTTTGGATAGTGGAGTTGATTATATTGTTGGCGGTGGAGTAAGACATTTCTTACCTATGGACTTTACAGATAATCAAACAGATGCATTCGGTGGAAAAATCTATTCAAAACGTAAAGATGACAAAAATGTACTAGCAGATTTCAGAAATGAAGGATACACAGTAAGATACGGAGTAAAAGGAGCAGAAGAGTTTAAGAATGATGTATTAAAAAAAGGTGATAAATACCTTAATCTATTCACAGCTTCACATTTACCATACACAATAGATGATGATAATAATGATAAATATGATGTACCAACATTAGCAGAGATTACTAGCAAAGGTATAGACTTATTATCAAAAGATGAAGATGGATTCTTCTTTATGATTGAAGGTGGACGCATTGACCATGCCTGTCACCCAAATGATCCATCAGGAACTATCATGGATACGCTTGCTTTTGATAAAGCAGTAGAGGAAGCATATGAATTCTATAAAAAACATCCACAAGACACGTTGATTATCGTTGTTGGCGACCATGAGACAGGTGGTCTTGGAATGGGCGTTAATACTGATTATTTCTTGAACCTTCAAGAACTGGAAAAAGCAACAATGTCAATAGAAGAATTTCAAGGCAGTTATACTGGTGATAGAAAAGAATATTACAATTTGATTGGTGAGAAATTTGGTTTGACTGAGTTATCAGATGAAGAAAAAGCTATTATTGATAAAGGAATGGACATGGTAGATAAAGGGATAATTGATCCTGGTAATGCTTATAAATACGATGAAGCAGCAATGGCAGTAACACATGTATTATCAGAGCGAGCTGGTATTTATTGGACATCTTATGCACATACGGCAACTCAAATACCTATGTCAGCTATTGGTGTGGGAGCAGAGAATTATAATGGTTTTATGGATAATACAACCATAGCTGAAATTACTGCAAAAATAGCAGGATTAGAATTAAATTAACCTAATCAAAATACTACACAGTATTTCTAACATTAAGGGGCTGAATAATGACAAGAGCATTATTGACAGTTCCTTAATTTATATAGTTTCAGAGAGACATAAAGGAGTTATAATAATGAATAAAAAAATTAGAGTATCATTTATATACGGTATATTATGCATAATTATATTTCTGCTTTTCATCCAATCCAATAAATCATCAGACAAGTATAATAAGAATGTTAGAGAAATAAAAGCCAAAGTTATTGAAGTAGATGATAGTAATGTTGTAAAAGCAGGTGTTTCAGCAATTGGGTTTCAAGAATTGAAGGTTATTGCAGTGAATAGTAACTATAAAGGTGAGACCATAGATGTAGAAAATCAGCTTGTAGGTAAACTGGATTATGATAACTATTATAAGATTGGTGACATAATCATTATTGCAGTCAAGACGGAAAATGATAAAATCATTGATGCAAAAGCTGTGGATCTATATAGACAGAATTATCTAGGATTCATATTTTTGGTATTTGTGATTTTACTAATTATATATGCTAGAAGTATTGGAGTTAAAGCCTTACTTTCATTTATATGTACTATGTTCATATTATGGAAATTCTTGATACCCAATCTATTACAAGGAAAAAATCCATTGATAATAGCCTTTGTAACTCTTTTCGCTTTATCTGCCATTATATTATTCACAGTAGCAGGATTCAATAAAAAAGGTATATCAGCATTCTTAGGTACCTTATCAGGTTTGTTGATAACTCTAGTACTGACTATGGTAGTTGGGGATAAATTAGGATTAATGGGAATGACATCTCCATATGCAGAAACAATTGTATTCAGTGGATATTTTGACCTTAATATGAAATATATTTTTTATGTAGCCATTATAATAGGGTCTTCAGGAGCTGCAATGGATATAGCAATGGATGTATCTTCAGCCTGCCAGGAGATAAAAAACAAAAAAGAGAATATTACCCAAAGAGAACTTATAAAATCAGGTTTCAATGTAGGCAGAGACGTAATAGGTACAATGACAACCACATTACTTCTTGCATACTCTGGGGGGTACCTAACATTACTTATGCTATTTCAGATAAGGGATTCAAGCTTTACAAGAATCATAAACATGAAAATAATATCAGCAGAGATAATGAGAACACTGATTGGAAGTATTGGTCTTGTAATAGTAGCACCAATAACAGCAATTATTGCAGGTATTTTAATGGGAACAAAGGTAATAAAAAAACTAGACTAAAGCTAGGCTTTAGTCTAGTGGATAAGGTTGTTGTAATCATACCATATATATTATATACTCTTTGTCTGAGATTGAAGCCATAAGCACTCATCTTCATTAAGATAAGGAGAAAGCTTATTATACACTTCTTGGTGGTACTCATTTAACCAATTTTTTTCATCACAGGTAAGTATTGTAACATCAATACCTTTCAAATCTATAGGACAATAGGATATTGTGTCAAATGCCATAAAACGGCCATCAGAATTATTCATTACTTCCTTGACTAGTATAGAGTTTTCTATACGTATACCATGTTTATTTTCTTTGTAGATACCAGGCTCGTTAGTAAGATACATTCCTTCTTCGATAACTACATCACTAGATCCTTTGCGAATTCTAGCAGGTCCTTCGTGTACACCTAATAAGAAACCTACTGAATGACCAGTTCCACACTTGTAATCCATATATTCTTGCCAAATAGGCTGTCTTGCTATAACATCAAGATTAGAACCAGTAGAACCATGTAAGAATACTAGACGTGCAAGAGCAATATGTGCCTTTACAACTAGAGTATAATCATGTCGTTCTTCTTCTGTTATATCACCCAAAACAATGGTACGGGTTATATCAGTAGTACCATCATGATATTGTCCACCGGAATCAAGTAAGAAAAATCCTTTTGGTTTTAATGTCTTGGTAGTTGCCGCATCAGGTTTATAATGCATCATTGCCGCATTTTCTTGATAAGCTGGGATTGTTGCAAAACTATCTTCTATATATAGAGGATTTTCTTTTCTGAAACTTGCTAATTTCTCTGCTGCAGTAATTTCTGTTATATCTCCACTTGGGACAGCTTTTTCTAACCAATACAAGAATTTTACTAGTGCAACACCATCTTTTATTTCACATTCCTTCAAATTCTTGATTTCAGTATCATTAAGTTTAGCTTTTACAATAGCTGTAGGTTCAAGTGTCTCTACAATACGGCTGGAAGAATCAATCATTGACTTTAGACCGTAATTTAACTTAGTAGGGTCATAGGTAACTGTTAAATCCTTAGTATATATTTTTATATCATTAAAAATATCCTCATAAGCTTTTATGACAATATTTTGTTTTTCCAGTATTGCTCGAACATCTTCAGGAACTTTATCAAGTTGTATATATAAAACAGCTTCGGTCAAAGTTATTATTCCATAAGCATATGGGATAGGGGTGTATATGATATCATTACCTCTAATATTAAATAGCCAAGCAATATCATTGAGAGAGCTGATCAAATATATTTCTGAATCTTTCTTTTTCATTTCATTTCGTATTGAATCAATTTTTTCAGCAGCCGTTGAACCTGTATATTTTATATCATGATAAAAAACTTTGTCAGTAGGTAGAGCTGGTCTGTTCTTCCATATATTTGATATAAGGTCTATATTGCCTAAAAGCTCTATTTTATCATTATCTATTACATTTTTAAGCATTTTCATGTCATTCACTGAGAATAGACGCTGGTCGAATCCTATTTTATCACCAGCCTTAATGTTATCTTTCAACCATTCCTGATATGTAGGTACACCAGGTTCAAGCATTTTATATAGAACAACTTCACTATCACTGAGTTGTTTTTCAGCCTGAATAAAATATCTGCCATCAGTCCATAGACAACTTTCTGACATGGTAATTATAACTGTTCCTACTGAACCTGTAAATCCGGATATGTAAGCTCTGCTCTTGTAGTATTCAGCAACGTATTCGCTTTGATGGGGGTCAGCACTTGGGATAATATAGGCAGATAAGCCTTCCTTCTTCATTTCTTGACGTAATAATTCTATACGCTCATTTACTGTAATTTCAGCCATTTTCATACATCCTTTCATAACTTTTTATAACGTAGAGATAATCGTTACTGGTATTGTATCAAATTATACTTTTTAATAAAAGCCTATAATATAAATAATATTATTTAATTAAATTATAAAACAAAAAACTTATTTAACAATAGTTATTGTATGTTTTAGTATATATGTTAGGCTCTTTCACTTTAGCAATGTCAAATGCATATAATAGTAAAAAAAGCAGAAGGATAATATATGTTTAACGAAGAAATAGAAGCTACCAGATTCGGCAGAGGCAGACGTCCTTACCGATACAGATACCCTAGGTATTATCCATATTCATACAGGAGATATCCCTACTATTATAGAAGAAACCCCTATTATGTAAGATATCCATATTATAGAAGACCTTATTACTATGGAAGACCTTACTATTATGGAAGACCTTATTACAGACCATATAGAGGAAGAGGCAGACTATATGGCATGGAAGAAGATAATTATTCAGATATCATATATGTATAGAAGGATAATAAAATATAAAAGCACAGAGAAATCTGTGCTTTTATATTTGGAGCAATATGAACTTGTCTTATCTTAACCAAGAATGGTTTGTAAATCATGGTCTGGTGTTGAGATAGACTGTAGATTGAATTTATCAACCAATACTTGAAGAATATTTGGAGTTATGAAAGCAGGTAATGTAGGTCCAAGATAAATATCTTTCAAACCAAGGTATAACATTGTGAGTAATACCGCAACCGCTTTTTGTTCATACCATGTTATAATATAGGACAATGGAAGATCATTCACATCACATTCAAATGCTTCTGATAAAGCTAAAGCAATCTTAATAGCTGAATAAGCATCATTACATTGACCTACGTCCAGTATCCTTGGGAATGGACCTATAGAACCAAGGTCTAATTTGTTGAATCTATATTTACCACATGCAAGAGTTAATATAATAGTATCTTTTGGTGTCTTTTCAGCAAATTCTGTATAATAATTTCTTCCAGGTCTAGCTCCATCGCAGCCGCCAATCAAGAAGAAATGCCTTATTTTACCCTCTTTGACAGCATTAACAATTGTATCTGCATTACTTAGGACAGCGTTTCTGGCAAATCCCATAGGTATTCTTTTTTCTGGTTCATCTGCAGTGAAGCCTTCTAATTCTAAAGCTTTTTCTATAACAGGTGTAAAATCCTTATGACCATCAACAGTAGGTATGTGGGTTACATCAGGCCAGCCAACAATACTTGAAGTGAATAACCTGTCTTTATAACTTTTTCTAGGTTTCATTAAGCAATTACTGGTCATTAATATTGCACCAGGCAAATTATCAAACTCTTTTTGTTGATCTTGCCAAGCACCACCAAAATTTCCTATTAGATGTTTGTATTTCTTTAATCCTGGATAAGCATTACAAGGAAGCATTTCTCCATGGGTATATATATTAATACCTTTACCTTCAGTTTGCTCAAGTAAATCTCCTAAGTCGTTTAGATCATGACCTGATACTACAATAAAAGGTCCTTTTTTCTTGGTTATGAGCATTTCAGTGGGTTCTGGGTCACCAAAAGCACCAGTATTTGCTGCATCAAGCAGTTCCATACATTTAAAATTGGTCTTGCCAAGTTCCATGTTCAGGTTGAAATAATCTTCAACGGTTAAATCTCTATCAAGGGTAGAACCAAGAGCCTTAAACATGAAATTAGCTATTTCAGCATCATATTTACCAAGTACGTATGCATGATGAAAATAAGCTCCCATACCTTTTATTCCATATATTAACAGCTCTCTTAAAGAACGAATATCCATATCTAAGTCTTCGTCGTCCATAACACCTAAGTTTTTCATATTGGGAATACTGAGAATCTCTTCTTTTGTTTCAGGAGCAATATAATCTGCTCCTTCAGGTGCATCAGAAGTTGAGGCTTTATTCATTAAGTCTTTTTTGTAGTAATTAGTTTTTTTGATATATTCAACGAATCTTTCTGGTGCAAAGTTAACATTGGTAAGTGTTGCGAATACACACTCCGTACAAAACTCTCCTAATTCTCTAGGTATATCCTGTCCATCTTCAATTAATTTTGTTGCATAGTAACCTAAGCCTTTAACCAAAAAAATTAGAACGTCCTGCATTTTAGCTACATTCGGGTCTTTGGTGCAAATGCCCATTTTAGTACAACCTTTACCGCCTGCTGTTTGCTCACATTGATAACAAAACATAGCGTTGTCCATATATACATCCTCCTAATATTGTTTTTATGGTTTCTTCATATTTATCTTGGGCTAATCATAAGAAGAATATTCTACAATTGGAAGAATATTAATTTTAATTATGGATTAAACAATAAATAATAGATTTCCAATAAATATCTAAGTGTAATAATTGAATATGTAGGATATTAAATATAATATAATCATGTTATAATGAGGCTAATATTTATTAGATGGAAAAAAACGAATAAATGAAAGGAGTAATATATATGATAAATAATGTCAAAGATAATTCATTAATTTTATTTCAAGGAGACAGTGTTACTGATTGTGGAAGGACAAGTAATGAATATTTAGAACTTGGTTTTGGTTATGCTAATATGGTTGCATCATGGTTAACAGCCTTACATCCCGAAAAACAATTACGATTTCTTAATAGAGGAATAAGCGGTAATAGAGTATCAGACCTTAAAAAAAGGTGGCAAGAAGATTGCATCGACCTAAGACCAGAAGTAGTTTCAATATTGATAGGTATCAATGATTGCTGGCGTAGATATGATAGTAATGATCCTACTTCAGTTGATAGCTTTGAAATTACATATAGACAGATTCTAACGAATATAAAACAAAAATTAGAAGCTAAGATTATCATTATGGAACCTTTCTTATTACCTGTAATTGAAGAATCAGAAGGATGGTCTGCTGGGCAGGATAAATGGAGAGAAGACTTAGACCCTAAAATCCATGTAGTAAGATCTCTAGCAAGAGAGTTCAATGCTGAATTTATTCCTCTAGATGGTATATTTGCAAGAGCAGCAACAATCCAGCCTATGGAAAAATGGACTTTGGATGGAGTTCATCCTACACAAGCAGGACATGCATTAATAGCAAGACAATGGTTGAAGGCTTTTGGAGTTATTGAAAAAATGTGATCAAATAATTGATTATTGATTTTTGAGTCTATACAAATATGAAGGGAATAGATATTCATGTTTATGAAAAAACAAATTTCGGTAGTAGTCTTGGATCCATTGGCTGGTGCGTCATATGCAGAAGAAGTAGAAAGTTTGTTCGGTGAATATGCAGAAATTGTTGTATATAGTGTGCGTGACGGGTCTGCTATAGGAAAGTTACCAAGAGCTGATTTATTTGCCATTTCAACTGATGCTTATGGCTCTACAGAAGAAGTTGATCGCCATGTACCGGTAGATAGCGAAGTGATGTCAATTGAAGTTACTTTCCTATGGAAAACATTGGAACAATTATGGAAAATTCCAGAAGGTACATCTGTGTTGTTGGTAAACGTAACTGAGACTATGGCTCGTGAAGCAATTACTCAACTGAATGCGCTTGGAGTGAACCATTTACGGTTTATTCCATTTTATCCTGGAGCCATATTAGATGAGAAGGTTGATATCGCACTGACTCCTGGAGAATCACGTTATGTGCCTGATGAAGTTAAAATGGTTATAGATTGTGATCACCGTCCATGTTCATATGGGATGATGATTGAGATGGCGCTTCGACTGAATCTGGAGAATTTATTGGAAACAGAGCCTTTTTTGAATTATGCTAAAATTGTTGCTTCAAATCACTATAGTTTTGATTTGATGTATGCCAAATCTCGAAGTAGAGAAAGCCAGTTTCATGTTCTCATGGAAATATTGAATGAAGGATTAATAGGAGTAAATGAAAAAGGGGAAATACTTGCTTGTAACAAAAAAGCATGTGAAATTGCTAAGGTGTCAGAGGAATTTGTGCTTTGGAAAAGAGGTGAAGATGTATTTCCCTATATTCCGTTTTATCAAGCATTAAAAAATAAGGAAGAAATTCCTGAATCTGTAACCAAACTGTATGGTTCAAATATTTCTATCGCTGTTATCCCGGTTATGAGAAAAAACGAATGTATTGGTGCTTTTGCTACCCTTCAACGATTCAATGAGCAAGAATCACGGCAAAATGAATTGAGAAAGCAGTTGCTGCAAAAAGGGCATTATGCCAAATACACATTTGATGACGTAATTGGTGTGGCAGAACCTATTAAGCGTGTAAAAGAAATACTAAAAAGAATGGCTATTACAGAGAGTCCTATTTTGATTGTGGGAGAAACAGGGACCGGTAAAGAATTGTTGGCCCATGCGGTTCATCAAGCATCTAAGCGTTCAAATGGTCCGTTTATACCTATAAATGTTGCAGCAATGCCTGAGAATTTGTTGGAGAGTGAGTTGTTTGGTTATGAAGAAGGAGCGTTTACAGGAGCAAAAAAAGGAGGACGTCTTGGCTTATTTGAATTTGCTCATCAAGGAACTCTTTTTTTAGATGAAGTTGAGGGTATGAGTCTTGCAATGCAAGTTAAGTTGCTTAGAGTTTTACAAGAAGGAGAGGTTATGAGGGTTGGTGGTAGTCGAATTGTGAGAGTTGATGTACGTATTGTAGCTGCGACCAATGAACTTCTAGAAGAAAACGTTAAAAATGGAAGTTTTAGAAAAGATTTATATTACAGACTAAATGCGTTGACAGTTTTGGTGCCTCCACTTAGAGAACGTGGTACTGACATTTTGCTGCTTCTTGATAATTTTAAAACTGTGTTTGATGCAACTTTTGAGTTGTCAGAAGAAGTGAAGAATTTTCTACAACACTATTCTTGGCCTGGTAATGTTAGGGAGCTTCAAAATGCAGTAGAGTATTTTAACTATCTGGGAAAACAGATGGTGGAGGTTGAGGATTTACCACCGACTATGTTTAAAATGAAAAATATGATTTGTGAAAAAAATGAAAAAATAATAAATAGCAATAATGACCAATTAGATAAGATAATTCCTAATCAAAAGTCAACTTCCTTGTTTGAGTTTGTATTGGGGCAATTGTATGAAGCAAGTGAAAGGGATGAATATATTGGTCGTGAAAAAATTCTGCAAATGGCGAAAAAACAACATTTGGTTATTTCTCAAAAACAGGTTAGAGAAATACTGATACAGTTAGCAGATCTTGGTTTTGTAATTATTGGTCGAGGTAGAGGTGGGAGTAGGATAACGGTTAAAGGTAGAGAGTATTGGCAAGAACAAAATAATAAAGGGGTATAAAAAAAGATGAGGGTGTGGAACTTAAAGAGTGAAGCATCCTCATTTTTTTATAATTGGAGTATATTGCTGATAGGAAATGGTTAAAAACAATTAAAACATAACCAATTAATAGGATATAACCATTTTAACCAATTATGTAACAACTCAAACTAATAAATGATACGTTATTATTTGCAAATAAAACAATTAAAGTCAACTTATTATATGATAAGAAAGAAATGGGTAAGATTGAATATATATTGAAAGGTTATATATATTAATTTATTGATTAATCCAGGGCACTATTTGGTATTCCTAAAAATTTGGCACGGTATTTGCACTATATATAAATGTAAGAGATAAGAGGGTATCAAAGAAAGGAGGATATTTATTTATGAAGTACAATTTTGATGAAGTAATTGACCGTAGCAACAACCGATCATCTAAATATGATGAACGTTTCAAGAAATTTGGAACGTCGGATGTAATTCCTCTCTGGGTAGCAGACATGGATTTTCAAACAGCTCAACCGATTATTAACGCTTGCATGAAAAAAGCGATGGAAGGAATATGGGGCTACACTTCACGGCCAGAAAGTTATTTTGAAGCAGTAAAAGAGTGGGAAATGAAGAAGTATAATTGGGAACCTGATACATCCCTAATGAGTTGGAGTCTAGGTGTTGTTCCTGCGATGTCAGCAATTATTAAGATTTTTAGTAATGAGGGAGATAAGCTTATGATTCAGACTCCAGTGTATTCCGAGTTTTATGATATTACTGAAGCATTGAATCGTATAGTTGTAGAAAATCAGTTAGTAGAAAAGAATGGAAAATGGGTTATTGATTTTGAGGATTTTGAAGAGAAAGTTAAGGATTGTAAGATTTTCATGCTTTGTAGTCCTCATAATCCATTGGGAATTGTTTGGAAACCAGAAGAACTTAGAAGAATGGCTGAAATCTGTTTTGCTAATGATGTGTTGGTGATATCTGATGAAATTCATTCTGATCTGATTTTTCATGAAAAGAAACATACTCGTACTGCTACAATTTCTAAAGAGATAGCAGACAATATTGTTACATGTGTGTCTGTAACCAAGACGTTTAATCTAGCTGGATTACAGGCGTCTACCACCATTTTTCCTAATCTGGAAATGAAGAAAGCATTTGACGATTTCTGGGGGAATATGGATATTCATAGGAACAATGCGTTTAGTTCAGTAGCAATGGAAGCAGCGTATAGAGAAGGAGAGGAGTGGTTGGAACAAGCTTTACAATATATTTCTAATAATTTTGATTTTATTGTGGAGTATTGTGCAGCTTACATACCTAAGGTCAAACCAAATTTACCAGATGCTACTTATCTGGTATGGCTGGATTGTCGTGAACTTGGAATGAACAATGAGGAGCTTCGAAGTTTTATGATCGACAAAGCAAAAATCGGTTTGAATGAAGGGTATACTTTTGGACGTAGTCTATCAGGTTTCATGCGTCTAAACGCTGCTTGTCCAAGAAAAACATTGGTAACAGCACTAAAACAGCTTAAAGATGCAGTTGACACCTTAGAAAATTAGTAACCTATGAATGTAAAGATGGGATTAAAATTAGTATAAAAAAAACTTTGGGGTTAAAAAAATCAGCAATTACTTTAATGAAACGGAGGAAAAAGATATGAACAAGAAAGAAGTCTGGAAAAGCTATCGTTTTCCGCTGATTCTATTGGCGGGTATTGTTACAGGAGCTATTATTGGTGCGGTTATGGGGAAAAAGGCAACAGTTCTTGCACCACTTGGGGATATTTTTATTAATCTTATGTTTACAATCGTTGTCCCAATGGTATTTGTGTCCATCACAAGTGCAGTGGGTAGTATGTTGAATATGAAACGATTAGGTAAGATTCTTGGAAGCTTGGTGCTAATTTTTATTACAACTGGATTAATTGCTTCAGTGTTGGTATTGGTTACAGTAAATATTTTTCCACCTGCTGCTAATACAACCATTTCAATGGGTACTGCAGAGATGGGAGAAGCTACTAGCATCGGTTCCATGATTGTTAAGTCAGTGACTGTTAATGATTTTACTGGTCTTCTTAGTAGAAAAAATATGTTGCCGATTATTGTATTTGCCATCATGACTGGTTTAGCAGTAGCCGCAACAGGTGGAGAAGAAAGCCCCGTAGGTAAACTTTTAAATAATCTTAATAAAGTTATTATGAAGATGGTTAGTATGATTATGAAGTTAGCTCCAATTGGTCTTGGTGCATATTTTGCTAATCTGGTAGGTGAGTTTGGACCTCAACTTATTGGGGACTATGGACGTGTGGTGTTAGTCTATTATCCATTATGTCTTATATATGCAGTAGTATTCTTTCCACTTTATGCGTACCTTGCAGGAGGAAAACTTGGGGTAAAAAGGATGCTGAAAAATATTATTAATCCCGCAATAACAGCTTTTGGTACACAGAGTTCTGTGGCAACTCTTCCAGTAAATATGGAAGCCTGTAAGAAAATTGGAGTTTCGGAAGATATCAGTAATATTGTGCTTCCTATGGGAGCAACCATGCATATGGATGGATCTGTACTTTCATCAATTACAAAGATAGCTTTTCTATTTGGAATATTCCAGATTCCATATACTGGAGTAGGTACTTATACAATGTCCATCGTTGTAGCAATTTTGAGTGCGTTTGTCCTATCGGGTGCGCCTGGAGGCGGTCTTGTAGGAGAGATGCTGATTGTTAGTTTGTTTGGATTTCCTGCAGAAGCCTTTCCACTTATTGCTACCATTGGATTTTTAGTTGATCCACCAGCCACCTGTCTCAATGCTTCAGGTGACACCATTGCATCAATGATGGTTACTCGTGTGGTCGAAGGGAAAAATTGGTTGACCAAAAAGGCTAGCTAAGATGTATTAAAAATAATAATTAGTACTAGTCTTAATTGATATTATTATTATGTAAATGAGGCGGGGGAGTATTGTCAGAGAACTTGCCCGTCTTATAACAAAAAGAGAAATATTGGATATTTAGGATTAAAGGAGGATTTTAGTATGAAAGTAATAAACACAGAAATGGCACCTGGTGCAATTGGTCCCTATTCTCAAGCATTTGAGGTGAATGGGGTTATTTATACATCCGGTCAGATTCCAGTAGACCCAAAGGATGGCATGGTTCCAGAAGGGATAACAGCACAAGCAGAGCAAAGCTGTAAAAATGTAAAAGCAATTTTAGAATCAGCTGACAGTAAAATGGAAAAAGTGTTCAAGACTACTTGTTTTCTGTCAGATATGGACGATTTTGCTGCCTTCAATGAAGTTTATGCCAACTATTTTTTATCAAAGCCAGCTCGTAGTTGTGTAGCAGTCAAGACGCTTCCAAAAGGAGTTTTGTGTGAAATTGAAGCTATTGCAGTAAAATAACTTAATAGATTTTTCGACCGGTGGTTCCAGGTATTGATAGTTCTTTGCGATATTTAGTAATAGTTCTGCGTGATATTTGGAACCCTTGTTGGGAAAGTAATTCGGCTAAGATTCGGTCACTATAAGGCTTTGATTTATCTTCTTGTTCAATTAGTGTACACAGAGCCTGTTTAACATCCAAAGTTGTGACAAGCGAAGTAGTTGAATCAGATTTGGTGACAGAAGCTGCCCTTACGAAAAAATGATTCAATTGAAAAGTTCCCCAGGAACATCTTAAATATTTTTGGTTACATGCTCGACTTATAGTTGATACATGGATACCAAGAATATCGGCTACATCTGATTGTTTCAAAGGTTTCAAATAGCTGGGACCATTATGGAAAAACTCCTGCTGCATGTTTAACAACGTCTTGATGATGGAGGTAAGTGTAGAATAACGTTGTTGGATACATTGCTCAAGAAGTTTGGCTTGTTGGATTTTCTTTTGAAGATAGTCGTGCACCTCGTTATTTTCACTTTCCTCATAGAGTTTGATATAGTAGTCATTAAATATGATTTTAGGAATGATAGAATCATTTAACTGAATTTCAAACCCGTTTTCGGTGTTGATGACTGTAACATCAGGCGTGATGTATAATGTTTTTTCAGATGAGGAAAAAAGAGCGCCTGGCCATGGATTTAAACTTTGAATTATGTTAAAGTAATTCTTAACAGTACTTAGGGGAAGTCCTGTATTTCGTGTAATGGCAGCAAGTTGGTTTTTTATTATAAGATTCAAGTTGGAATGAATAAAAGTTTGAAAATCAGAAGTTAGAATTCCTTGGCGACTTAATTGCAGGCATAAACACTCTTCAAGATTTCGTGCACCAATACCAGCAGGATTCAAGCTTTGAACCAAGGTCAGCATTTCTTCTGCTTGATCTATGGAAATGGAATATTGTTTAGTAAGTAATTTGAGAGAGTCTATAAAGTAACCTTTTTCATCTAGGCTATCAAGGATATAACGAAGGGGAATTTCCCAGTTATTCGGCCAGAAACGGGTAAGTAGTTGACTCCACAGATGATTTTGTAAAGTCTCTTGATTTTCTTGAGTTTCAACCCAGTTTACAGTATCGTTATTGCTGGATTCAAAATTCCTTCCGTGATAACGATCAGGTTCATCGTGTGAACTAATACGTTGATTGATTTCCAAAACTGCGGGATCATCGTTATTTTGATATGCAGGCATAATATCAAGTATGGGATTATCTAAAGTTTGCTCGTATAGATAGTGTTCTAAGTCCGTATAGGGTATTTGAAGAATCTCGGAAGACAAAATTGTTTTATATGAAGTTATTTGTTTTTGCTCAATATTGAGTCCAAAATCCATCAGTTGTATTGTCCTTTCAAATGAAATCATTATAACTAATGTTTAGTATAACATAACAAATATTAATTTTAAAGATATAAAAAGTCCAGCTAATATCCATAGCTTTTTGCTATGATTATATTATACTAGAGGAGGAAGAATATGCACATATTATCTCAGTTAATAAAAGAAGATATGAGACCGGCACTAGGCGTCACTGAGCCTGGAGCAATTGCATTAGCAGTAGCTACAGCAAGATGTCTGATAAAGGGTGATGTAGAAAAAGTTTTTCTGAAATTGAATAGTGGAATGTATAAAAATGCCTTTACATGTGGTATTCCAGGTAGTAATGAGGTCGGTAATTATCATGCTGCAGCATTGGGAGCAGTAGCTGCTGATCCAAAAAAGGGTCTGGAATGTTTAGAAGGCATCGAGGAGACGGAAGCGAAAAAAGCTAAGCAGCTTGTTGAACAAGGGAAAATTGTTGTAGATATGAGTGAGATATCCAGTCGAATTTTTATAGAAGCAAAAGTTATTGGTGAAGATTCCCAGGCAACAGTTACAATAAGGGATACTCACACAAATATCGTTAAAATCACAGAAAATGGAAAAGTTATATATGTTAAAAAGCAACCAGTGGTGAATCAAGAGGAAGATAGTCACCTGATTCATAGATACACATTAGAGCAACTTTACGACTATGCAAATACAGTATCTCTTGATGAAATTCAATTCATCAAAGAGGCTTATGACTTGAATTGGGAGCTGTTGCTGGAAGGTATAAATAGCAATAAAACTACATTTGCACGTTATCTGCTTGAAGCAAATGGAGGAGAAATTATCTCAGATGATGAACAAAAGACAGCTTCACTATTCTGTAACGCTGCTATTGAGGCTCGAGTGATTGGGCTTTCCAAACCAGCAATGAGCATTACTGGGTCAGGAGCACATGGAATAATTGCTACTATGCCATTGTATGCCTCGTATAGGGTAAATAAATATTCTGAAGAAGCCTTGTTGAGAGCAACTGCATTGAGTTATCTGATTTGTATGTATATCAAAGAATACTCTGGAAAGTTGTCAGCTTTTTGTGGCTGCGCCATTGCAGCAGGAACAGGTATGGCATGTGGTTTTGTCAATCTGAGAGGTGGGGACAAGGAAAATATGGCAATGACAATTAATAACATGGCAAGCAGTATAACTGGTATGATTTGTGATGGTGGAAATCAAGGTTGTACCATGAAAGGAGTAGTGGCAGTAGATGCGGCATATTCTTCAGTGAATATGGCGATGAATGGTGTATATATTTATAATGCACATGGAATTAATGGAGCCACACCAGAAGAAACCATGAAAAATATGGGAATGATTGCTTCACCAGGTATGGTAGCTACTGAAAAAACTATTGTAGAGATACTTGAAGATAAAAAATGAAATATTACTTACCATTATTATGGTAATGAGCTTGATATTTTAAAGAAGATTACATAAATAATTTGCATAATGACAGAAGTGGAGTGATAATATGAATAAAGAGGATAGAAGATATGCAGCTTATGTACAGATTTTGAGGGAAGAACTAGTTCCAGCTATGGGTTGTACAGAACCTATTGCAATTGCATATGCTGGCGCAAAGGCTAGAGAAGTTCTAGGTAATCTGCCAGATCGGGTAGACATTGGAGTTAGTGATAATATTGTAAAGAATGTCAAGAGTGTAGTGGTTCCAAATACAAACGGTATGAAAGGTATTGAGGCCTCTGTTGTGTCAGGTATTGTAGCAGGAAAGGCAGAAAAAATACTTGAAGTTATTTCAGAAGTGTCTGAAAAGCAAAAAGAGGATATGAAGAAGTTTAAGAAGGATGTGCCGGTTAATGTATCAGTGCTTGATAATGATATAGTATTTGATATTATTGTAACGCTTTATTATAGAGACGAATCAGTTAAGGTAAGAATCAGTGACTACCATACTAATATCGTGTATGTAGAAAAAAACGGAGAAGTTCTTGTGGATTTGGAGAATGCGGATCAAGAGTCCGTCAACGATGAATGCCTAGAAGAGAATGGGCTTATGGATAAGAGACTTTTGAACGTAAAGGACATAATTGACTTCGCTGACTCATGTGAAATAGATGATGTAAGGAAAGTACTGGATATGCAGATTTATTACAATACCCAAATCTCTGAAGAAGGGATACTTGGAGATTATGGTGCGAATATTGGATCTACTTATTTCAAATATTATGGCAATGATGTAAGAAATAGAGCAATTGCAAAGGCAGCAGCAGGTTCAGATGCACGTATGAGTGGTTGTGAGTTACCGGTTATCATTAATTCTGGAAGTGGAAATCAGGGTATAACAGTATCTATTCCAGTTATAGAATATGCAAAGGAATTGTCGGTATCAAAAGAGACACTATATCGAGCACTTGTGATTTCGAATCTCATTGCAGTACATCTAAAAACAGGTATTGGAAGACTGTCTGCGTATTGTGGTGCTGTCAGTGCAGGTTGTGCGGCAGGATGTGGTATTGCCTACCTTCAAGGAGGTGGCTATGATGAAATAGCACATACATTGGTTAATTCTCTTGCTATAGTATCCGGAATCATCTGTGATGGAGCAAAACCTTCTTGTGCTGCCAAAATTGCTTCAAGTGTTGAAGCTGGTATCGTAGGATACCATATGTATAAAAACGGTCAGGAATTCAAGAGTGGTGATGGTATTGTAACAAAAGGGGTTGAAGCTACCATTAAGAACGTTGGTCGTCTGGGGCGTGAAGGAATGCGTCAGACAGATAAAGAAATAGTAAAAATGATGTTGGAAGGAAAAGCTGAGTGCTTATAAAAATGAAAGGTTGTGCAGTATGATGGATAAGATTAGGCAAGTCCGAAAAGAGGATTTGTATGCCATAATTGAAATTGAGGCAATTTGTTTTCTAGCGGCAGAGGCTGCAGATAAGAAGTCGATTGCCAGCAGAATAGATACATTTCCAGAAAGTTTTTTTGTTGCAGAGAAGGATGGCAGGATTGTAGGATTCATTAATGGAGCTGTCACAAACGAGAGAACAATTCGAGACGAAATGTTTGAAGATGCTGGATTGCATATTAACGACGGAGCGTATCAGAGCATATTTGGTCTTGATGTAATACCGGAATATCAGCATCAGGGAATTGCAGGAAGATTGATGAGACATTTGATAAATGATGCAATGATAAAAGGTCGTAAAGGACTGATATTGACATGTAAAGAACATTTGATTGGATTTTACGAGCAATTTGGATTCTCCAGTTTAGGGTTATCTGAGTCTGTACATGGAGGAGCAGTTTGGTACGATATGATACTGTTTATTTAAATTAGTTAATTTTGCTTGCTTATTTATTAATATGTCAAAAGGGCTATTAAGTGAAATATGAAAAGTATTAAATCATATGTAATGATAATCAGTCAGCTGCACTTATTGATTTTATCTGATTTTGAAGTAAAAGCAACTAGCTGTAAAAATCTTTTTTATCATTATATATGATTTTTTTATGTATTCTATGGTTATTTATTAGTGTGTTAAAAACTTAAGGAATTGCAAGTGTCGATATTATTTTTAATTAATGTAAATTATTTCTAATATAAATCATAAAATTAGTTGAATAAATGACTTGATAAAATAATAAAAAGATTATATAATAAAAGAAAACGATTACTATATATTGAGTAATTGATTTCTTTTATTTTTATATTAACTAGTGTATGACATATATTTATGTGTCATATAGTGGAGCAAAGTATATACAAAAGATGTATATTCTTATATTTTTTGTATTTATAGTAAACGATTACTATGTTTGTTTCATATTAATTACAATCTGTATACAATCCCTTTATAAAAGGGGTTAAGGTTAATAAATTTTAAGGAGGAATATTTTATGACAGGTACAAATAGGTTACAAGGCAGAATGCCAAAGGTAGGAATTAGACCAACAATTGATGGTAGACGTAATGGGGTTAGAGAATCCCTTGAAGATCAAACAATGGATATGGCAAAAAGCGTTAAAGAGTTTTTAGAAACGAATCTTCGCCATCCTAACGGTTTACCAGTAGAGTGTGTTATCGCTGATACAACTATAGGTGGGGTAGCTGAGTCAGCAAAATGTGCTGATAAATTTGCAGCAGAAGGAGTTGGAGTATCTATCACTGTAACTCGTTGCTGGTGTTATGGAACTGAGACACTTGATATGGACCCATCAACACCAAAAGCTGTCTGGGGATTTAACGGAACTGAACGTCCAGGAGCAGTATATCTTGCAGCAGCCTTAGCAGGTTATGACCAAATAGGTATTCCAGCATTCGGAATCTATGGAAAAGACGTTCAAGATGCAGAAGATACAACAATACCAGAAGATGTAAAAGAAAAATTATTACAATTTACAAAAGCAGGATTAGCTGTTGCTAACATGAAAGGTAAATCCTATTTATCTCTTGGAAGTGTTTCAATGGGAATCGCAGGTTCTGTAGTTAATCCAGCATTCTTCAAAGATTATCTTGGTATGAGAAACGAATATGTTGATATGTCTGAATTCATTAGACGTATGGATAATAAGATATATGATCCAGTTGAATACGATAAAGCTATCAAATGGGTAAAAGAAAATTGTGTTGAAGGTGAAGACCGCAACGACAAGGAATTGATGCATACTAGAGAGCAAAAAGACCAAGAATGGGAAACTGTTGTTAAGATGACTCTTATAGCAAAAGATTTAATGGTTGGTAACCCTCGTCTAGCAGAGTTAGGTTATATAGAAGAATCATGTGGACATAATGCAATAGCTGGTGGATTCCAAGGTCAAAGACAATGGACTGATTTCATGCCTAACGGTGACTTCATGGAAACAATCCTTAATTCATCCTTTGATTGGAACGGTATCAGAGAAGCATTTGTATTCGCTACAGAAAATGACTGCTTGAATGCAGTACCAATGTTATTTGGGCATTTACTTACTGGAACAGCACAGATATTCTCAGATGTAAGAACTTATTGGAGTCCTGATTCTGTGAAGCGTGTTACTGGAAAAGAATTATCAGGCAAAGGTGCTAATGGAATTATCCACTTAATCAATTCAGGTTCAACTACTCTTGATGCAACAGGGCAACAATCAAGAGATGGAAAACCAGCAATGAAACCATTCTGGGAAATTACTGAAGAAGAAACTCAAAAATGCTTGGATGTAACTACTTGGGGACCAGCAAGCTTAGGATATTTCAGAGGCGGCGGATATTCTTCAACATTCAAAACAGATGGTGAAATGCCTGTAACAATGGCAAGAGTTAATATGATAAAAGGTCTTGGACCTGTTCTACAAATAGCAGAAGGTTATACTATTGACCTTGATAAAGACATTCATGATGTACTTAACATGAGAACTGACCCAACATGGCCAACAACTTGGTTTGCACCAAATTTAACAGGCAAAGGTGCTTTCAAGGATGTATATTCTGTAATGAACAACTGGGGAGCTAACCACGGAGCTATAAGTTATGGACATATCGGTGGTGACCTTATCACACTAGCATCTATGTTAAGAATACCTGTAGCTATGCACAATGTACCAGAAGAAAGAATCTTCAGACCTAAAACTTGGGGTGCATTCGGACTCGACGATCTACAAGGTGCAGACTACAGAGCATGTAATAACTTTGGACCAGTTTACGGTAAATAATCAAGACCATATCTGTCTATATTTTAGAGGGGTTATCCCCTCTATTTTTTTGAAATACTTTATGAAGTGGCTGACACTCTCAAAGCCTACTGACAAACTTATCTCGTGGATTCTCTTATCTGAATGAATCAATAAAACTTTTGCTTCTGATAATTTTTGAAGTAATATATACTCGTAAGGACTATAACCTGTCACATTCTTGAATTTTCTTATCAAATAAGATTTACTTACTCCAACAAACTTACATAAATCCTCTAACTGAATATTTTTACTAAGGTTCATCTTGATATAAGATATCACTTCATCAATAATATCCTCTTTGACAGTATCATATCCTTCTCGTATACCTGTCATTATAATACTACTCATTATATCAACTATATGCTTAGAAAACAGCATATCCATATTTCTATCTTGACTATCAAAAAGACTGAGTACAGAAAAAATCATGTCTCTTATACTATGGTCTCTATCTTCAAAAACAGGTCCCATCCTATGTAATATCTCCTGCACATAAGCTTTACTTTGACACCCATTAAAATGAATCCAAACCATATTCCAGAGATTCTGTTCATCTGAATAATATATCTGATGTTCTGAACAATCTATTATAAATCCTGTATTCTCAGTCAACTTATAATGCTTGTTTCTATAATCCAGATATCCAATCCCTTTTATTGTCAACAATAATAACATTGTATTATGATTATTACGGTCTGTTCTATAATCCGGAGAACAATTGAACTGTCCACCAGATTGAAGTTCATAAAATATAGAAGAAGCTTTCCTACTAATATAATGATGCTTAGACCAAGAGGTGTTCTTTAAACCATACAAACTTTCCATCTTCAAAAATCTCCTTATTTATATTCCATATCTTTTAAATATATAATTATTAATTAACAATGATGCCGAGTTCAATATTATTATATTTTTATACCATTTAATATCATGAAATACCCATTGATATATATTATAATGCATATTATAGATGATTGTAAACTAGTTATTGTAGGAGGGAATATTATGCAATTAAAGCCTATAAAGGATAAATGGAAAGGAACCATGACAGACAGGGAAAGGTTCAATAATCAAATGCACTACAAACCAGTTGACAGATGTTTCAACATGGAATTCGGTTATTGGGATGAAAACTTTGAACAATGGAAATTATTCAAAGACAATAATATTACAAGCAACGAACAGGCAGACATCTTCTTCAACTTCGACAAATTTGCTTGTATCAATGGAAATACATGGATGAGTCCTGCCTTTGAATGTAAAATCATTGAAGAAAGAGAAGCAACCAATATATTAATTAATGGAGATGGACTACTGGCAGAAATACCAAAAGACGCTCACGATACCATACCTCATTATATAAAAGCAACTATTGTAACCCCCGATGATTGGAAAAAGTGTAAAGAAGAAAGATTTCGAAGAGATGACCCAAAAAGAATCATTGATATAGAATCACTAAAAAAACAACACCCCAATGATAGAGACTATCCTCTAGGAGTCAATTGCGGTTCCATGATTGGCAAAATACGAGATATGCTAACTTTTGAAGGATTAGCCTACGCTTGCTACGATTATCCAGATATGGTTGAAGATATGGTAGAAACATGTTGTCTACTAGTAGAAGATTTTCTTGATCAAGTATTACCACACTTTGATTTTGACTTCGCATCTGGCTGGGAAGATATCTGCTTCAAAAACGGACCAATAGTATCAGTACCATTCTTTCGAGACATAGTAATGCCAAGATACAAAAGGATAAAGAAGAAATTAATAAAATATGGAATAGACCTTTGGTACACCGATTGCGACGGAGATGTTAGACCTATCCTTCCATATTTACTGGAAGGAGGAATTAATTGCTTATTCCCATTTGAAGTCAACGGCTGTTCACACCCAGGAGAATTACTGGACCAATACGAAGGACAACTACGAATAATGGGCGGATTCGATAAAATGCAACTAGGCGCAGGAAAAGAAGCTATCAAAGCATATATGGAAACCCTAGTCCCATATGTTGAAAAAGGTGGCTACATACCATTTTGCGACCATAGATGTCCACCTAACGTTAAAGAAGAAGATTACTTATATTATCTAGAACTAAAAGAAAAAATGTTCGGCTTATAAAACTCTATTAATAAAAATATAGTTCACTTTCAAATAGCAGTAGATAGATGAATACACATCTATCTACTGCTATTTAATATATTAATACCCTAAGTTATACTAGCCTAGTTTGGCGAAGTGAACCATTGATAATGAGAAGGGAGTATGATAGTCTTGAATTCAAATCATTTTTACATAATAAGTTTAAAAAAATTAAAATTCTTTCACACATTTTGATAGTCTATCCCGTTATAAAGAGTAGGAGGTGATTATGTGCTCCAAAAAAAGCTGATGAAATTAGCCCAAGAGCAAGATGCAAACGCACTGACTCAGATTATTGAAGAACATTATGATATGATATATCGCTATTGCTATAAGAAAGTTGGAGATAGTTTCATTGCCCAGGATATTACTCAAGATACTTTTTTGAGATTTGTAAGTAATATTAATACCTATTCAAATTGTGGTAAGTTGAAAGGGTACTTATATACAATAGCTCGAAATTTATGTAATGACTGGTATAGGCAAAAAAAACCAGTTCTATTAGACGAAAAAACTGAAATACTAGACTTTTCAGCTATGAATAGTTTAAATAAAGTAATAGACAACATCAGCTTAAAACAAATGATCAGTAAATTACCTTCTGCACAACAAGAGGTGATAATTCTACGATATGGGGAGGATTTGAAGCTACGAGAGATAGCGGACATAACAGGAACCACAATTTTTGCTATTCAATATAGATTAAAGGCAGCATTATCAAAATTAAAAAAATTAGAGAAGGAGGGTTATTCACTTGAAAAATGATATTGAAACACGCTTACGGGAAGTTTATAGAAATGTACCACCGGCTCCAAGAGCTGATGGAATGGCAAATACAATAACTCAAGGGAATAAAATACTTCAAGCAACAGAAAGTCAAGTATCATTTCTGCAATTTTTCTTTAGACAATTTGGTTTTATAAGAAAGAAAGTATGGTTTTATCAAATTGGTATTTTATTGATATGTAGTATAGGTTTGTTTTTCCTATATGACAGTTCAGAAATTATTGCTATAATATCTGCTGCTTCGCCTTTGATTGTATTATCCAGCATATCGGAAATATCCCGTTCATATGTATATGAAACAATGGAAATTGAGATATCAACTCGATTTTCTTTTAAGCAGTTGATGATTACAAGAATTTGCATAATAGGGCTAATGGATATATTATTCCTGACGATTCTTATGGTAATATCAGGATTGCAATTATCCATAGGAATATTCTCGGTGATAATTTATATTTGTGTACCGTTTTTATTAACATGTTTTGGCTGTTTATGGGTATTGAATCATTTTAAACAAAAGGATTGCAATTATTATTGCGTGGCACTTGGTTTATTTATTTCATTTGCCTTAGGAATGATCTCATATAGGTATCCGTCAATATATGAGGTATCTGCAATCTGGTGCTGGGTAATATTGTTTATTATTGCTTTCATAGGTGTAATGTTAGAAGTGTTTAAAATGATAAAAAACTGCAAAAACAAAATGAATGAGCATTATTTATGCAACATATAGGAGGAAATTCAATGGAATTAACACTTGATCGACTTACCAAACAATTTGGTAACAAGATAGCTATAGAACGATTATCTACAACATTAAAACCAGGTATATATGGACTTTTAGGAGCCAATGGGGCTGGGAAAACAACGCTAATGCGTATGATATGCGGTGTTTTAACTCCCACATCAGGTGAAGTTTTACTTGATGGCAACAGCATAGATGACATGGGTGAAAGCTATAGAAATTTGCTAGGGTATCTTCCCCAGGATTTTGGGTATTACCCAGATTTTACTGGGAAAGAATTCATGCATTATATTGCTGCATTAAAAGGAATTAATAAACGAAAAGCAAAAATACGAACAAAAGAATTACTAGAATTTGTTGGATTGACTGATGTGGCTAGTAAAAAAATACGTACATTTTCAGGGGGAATGAAACAACGTTTAGGAATTGCTCAAGCAGTACTGAATAATCCTAAGATATTGATATTGGATGAACCTACAGCTGGTCTTGATCCAAAAGAGCGTGTGCGTTTTCGTAACTTGATCTCTAATTTTTCCAAAGATAAGATTATTATTTTATCGACTCATATTGTATCGGATGTTGAGTACATAGCTGATAAAATATTAATGATAAAAAAAGGTAAATTGCTTATGACTGGAGCAGTTGACGAGCTTATAGCCATTGCAAATGGAAATGTATGGAGTTGTATCGTTCCACAAAATCAAGTAGAACAATATGAAAGTCAATATTGCGTTGGTAATTTACATCATAATGGTAAAAATGTAGAGTTGCGCATCATTGCTGAAAATAAGCCCGTGAGTGGAGCACAACCAGTAGAAGCAACTTTAGAAGATTTATACCTTTATTATTTTCAAGACCAACAAAGTGGTAAAAGCCCAGAAAAGAAAGCAGGTGTAAAACAATGACGATGTTATTTAAGTTTGAATTGAAGAAAATATTTCGACGCAAATCATCTTTCGGTGCTTTGATTGGTGTCCTCCTATATGTTTTACTATTAGCGATTGTGTTTGTATCTGAAAACTCTTATGTTGACCAAAATGGTAATGAGGTAAATGGATTATCTGCTATTAACTTAAAAAAAGAGCAAATGCTAGTTTGGGAAGGCAGCTTGACAACGGATAAATTGGATTCAGTTCTTACTAACTATCAAACAATATGTAATAATAAAGAGAACTATGTTTCAGATGGTAATGGTGGCTCTTGCATCAGCGATGAAGCTTATGGAAAGTATCTTCAAAAGGACCAAGAAGTTGCTGATCTCATTCGCAGAGTATTCTCCGGTGCTAATAACTATGATTACTATATTCTATCCAGTCTATCCAGTGAGGATATGAGTAGATTTTATGAGCAAAGATATGACTTAGTCAATGATATTTTGAACATGAATTATTCCTATGGAAAATATTCAGATGCAGAAAAAGAATATTTTTTGCAATTGAACAGAAAAATAGATACTCCTTATCACTTTGCCTATACGGATGGTTGGTTTGATATACTTTCCAAAGGTCTAGGAATATTAATGTTGGTAATTGCTTTTGCAGTATGTGTATGTATTTCTCCGATATTTGCTTCCGAATATAAGAGCGGTGCTGCTTCTATTATTTTATCTTCACGATACGGAAAAGGAAAAGTTATTACAGCAAAAATACTTGCATCTACCTTTTTTACCACAATTGTATATTTTGGTGGAATATTGATTTTTACATTGTTAATGCTATGTTGCTATGGAAGTACGGGATGGAATGCTAACCTGCAGATTATTTCACTGATCGCCCCTTATCCTCTGACAATATTTCAAGTCTATCTATATGGATCAATTATTGGTTATGTGATAAACCTTGCTGTAATTGCATTAGTAATGTTACTGTCTTCACGTATGAAAACATCTTATGCTGTTATTATTGTTAGTGCATTGTGTCTTTTTGTTCCTCTTTTCATACCAAGCAGCAAAACAAACTTGTTAGTAAGGCAAATCATATCCCTCTTACCAGCAAATGCCATGAACACCTTCCTTGTTTTTAGCGTATATGATGTTTACAATTTTTTTGGAAAACTTGTTTCACTTCCTGTGGTTATTGTGGTGACATCAATTCTCACGATAATAATTACCTTACCATTTACCTATAGAGGATTCAAGAAATATCAAGTTGCAAAATAAAGTTCCCTTATCATCTTATTGACGGAATAATAATTAACCGATACAATAATAATAAAAGTGATGAACGTATTAAAAGTTAGTTATATACTCAATTATTTTATAATAACTTGTATAATAATTATTATTTTCGAGAAAGGATATTATTATGAAGACAATTGTATTTGCAGGTGGTTGTTTCTGGGGAGTTGAAGCGTATTTTAATCTACTGGATGGTGTGACATTTACAAAAGTAGGTTATGCCAATGGCAATGTAGTAAGTCCAACTTATGAACAAGTCTGTACTTCTACAACAGGACATTATGAAGCTGTATATGTTGAGTATGATGATATGATAATAGGTCTTGATAAGTTGTTGGGAGCTTATTGGGAGATTGTAGAACCTACTGTTAAGGATAGGCAAGGACCAGATATTGGTTCACAATATGGTACTGGAATATTTTATACCAATGAAGATGATAAAAAGATTATAGAGCAATCTAAAACAAGTGAACAGGAAAAATATGATTCACCTATCGTTACTGTAATTGAACCCTTAAAAAATTTCTTCAACGCAGAACAATATCATCAAAAATACCTTGATAAAAATCCTAATGGATATTGTCATATTCCATTAAATAAATATAAAGATTAATCAACAATAGTAAAAGTGTATTAGTCTTAATTTATCAATTTCTAAAATATCATAAGAATAAAATTAAAATAAATAGGATAATATTTTTTAAGTTTATAATGAACCCTAAATGTCAATTATTTAGGGTTTTATTTTGTTTACCCTGATTCTATAATTTAGTTAATTAGTAAATACTAAAATAACATAATTAGAAACGAACTAATCAGAGGTGATTAAAAATGGTTGAAAATAGCAATATACAGGTAGGTTCTCTTGGTAATTGGATAAAATCTTGGGTACAAGAAAGTGGAGCGATTTATGGTTTTCATAATCATTCAGTATGGGGAAGTAATCCATATAGATTACAAGACTTTACTTCAGGTCATAGTACCTTTGCATCTCCTTTCTTAGCAGGCTTATCTTACGCACTTTCAAAAAAGATGAATGATGAGGGAAAAGCTTTATTAGACAGACTTATCCAATATCAAGCTACATCGTTCCAAGAAAATAATCAATACAAACACGTTGGATTCCAAGTAGGAGAAACTCTTCAAAGTGGATTAATACATAATGCTGTAGCTAATATATCCTTGGGCTTAACTGCTTTTAATGGAAGTTCCTATCTAAGCGAAGAAAAATTAGAATTAATAAAAAAAGCAATCTTAAAAAATCTTATTGGAACATATGGATGGGGAGGAGGAAGACCTTCACAAGATAGTTGTTGCAATCAAGATTATGCAAGAATCTGGAGTAAATTGATTTTCCAAAAGACCTTTAATGACAAACGTTTTGAAAAAGAGATACCAGAAGATATAGATTTCATGATAAAGAATTTTCATAGATCAGGATTCCCTGATGAAGAAAGTGTAGCTACTTATAGAAATATTTGTTTTGAACAAAACGATGTTGTTGAGCCAGCAGAATATTATGGATTAATGATATGTCCTCTAATAGAAGCCTATGAACAATATGGGGAAAAGAGATTTCTAGACCAAGCTATAGCCATATGCAATCAAATTATTAGGTCATCTTGGGTAGATGATAATGGAAAAAGAAGATTCCATAAAATGTGGTTCAAGGTAAATGGTGAGTGGGCAAAATTAGATGACCCTATGTTAATTGCTGGTATGGGTATGAACCTGTTAGGAATGAAAAAATGTCTACAGTATCATGACAGCAAGGATTTAAGAGATTTCGTTAATGAATGTAAAGAGACTTATGGGTTCTATCAAACCAAGAGAGGGTATTTTGTATCAGCTACTGGATGGAAAGCAGAAGCAGATATTGCACCTTGTACAGCTTGGCATGCTCATGATTTCATGTATCTAGTGGAAGAATTAGATTCTATTGACGACAGCTTCTGGATGGAATTCAATCAATCATATAATAAGACCTCTGCATTATTAGGTGATAATTGTGTATGGATTGAAGATAACACCCATTGGGCAATAAAAGATTACTATTCTAATGGATTATATACGGTTTTAGGAAGAAAGGACAGCAATAAATTTGGAGTTGACATGGGGTGGATTCCAGGAAATAGAAGTCTAGATAATAAATATACATTTACAGATGTACCGGTATTTGTAAAAACTAGTAAAGAAATATTAGTTATTAATGATTCTGACAGAGAATTAGATATAGATTCCATAATTAATTTACCCATAAGGGGAAAATAATAAAAAAGGAGTAGAGCCATGACACAAGAGAAATTAATCCAATTAAAAAAGCTATGTATAGACAAAACAACAAACAATATGAACATAATTAAGAATGATTTAAGAGAATATTCAGCAAGTGAAGACGGAAATTACTTTAAAGAAATGTCTCTAGATAATAAATCTTTAGATTTATCACATATATTTGTATGGACACCTTCTTTTTACACTGGAATGGCTTGTTTAGCTTATCAAGTCACTGATAGTCCCAAATATCTAAAATGGCTGAATGGTTTTTATGATGAATATCATGATAAAGTATTTAATACACCTATGGATACAATGCATGACCTAGGCTTCTTATATACTCCATATTCTGTTGCATTATACAAATTAACAGGAGATGTCAATCACAAAAAAGTAGCCATAAAAGCAGCTGAAGAACTGGCTAAGAGGTTCATGGTAAAAGGTAATTATATCAGGGCTTGGGGAAGGGTTGATGATAAAATACCTGAATATGTATCAGAAGAACTCTCAAAAAACCATTTCTTCACAGAAAGTAAAGGGTTAGCCATAATCGACAGTATGATGAACATACCATTATTATATTGGGCGACAGAAGTTACAGGTAATATGTATTTCGCTAATATTGCTAATGCTCATGCTGATATGACACTAAAATACTTTATTAGGGATGACTATTCAGTTTACCATGCCTATAGATTTGATGAGAAAACAGGAGAACCAATCGGCGGAACTAACTATTGCGGTTATTCTGATGAATCCTATTGGGCAAGAGGTGCAACATGGGCAATATATGGTTTTGCCATAGCTTATGGTTATACACATAATGAGAAATATCTTGAGGCTTCCAAAAAGCTTGCAGAGAAATATATAGAGAATATAAAAGAAACTATTGTACCTGTTTGGGATTTCAGATTACCAGAGGGTGAAGTAGAGGCAAAAGATACTTCAGCAGCAGCAGTTGCAGCATGTGCTTTTATTGAAATAGCAAAGTATGACGATGACAAAGAGTTATTAGATTGGGCAGATAAGATGCTCGAAAAGCTAGCTACAGAAGAGTATATCAATAAAGATATGAATTGTAGCGGTATATTGAAACAATCCAATGGTAGAGAATTATACTGGATCTGCGGAGATTACTATTTCATGGAAGCAATAAATAAAAGGCTTAATGATGTAGAGTCATTTTGGTAAACAAGACAAAATGTAGAGTATGATTATATAAGGACTGTCTGATTAAAATATTTATGGTTATCTTTATAGTTATTGACCAAAATATACTGAGACAGTCCTAATTTAATTGTTAAGTAAAATAAGGAGTCGGGGGGATAATAATGGTTACAAATATTGCACTGGCAAGAGAAATTCTATCCAAGTTGATTGTGGAAGTAATACATGTAGAATATTATCATTGCACAAGTGACTGGAGATTAATTAATGAAATTGATAAGTTTAATAAACTATATTTCATAATTGAAGGAGAAGGATACGGAAAGATCGATAATGTAGAATTTCAAGTACATCCAGGACAGTTCATACTAATACCTTCCAATAGTATTCATTCATTTCACAGCTATGAAAATAAGGATATAGTAAAATACTTCTGTCACTTCAAATCTAAAACAGGTGATTTAGAGCTATTCGACTTTTTAGAAGTACCATATTCAGTAGATGTTCCTAATGCAAATAGTTTAATAGAACTATTCAAACAACTGATTGAAAGCTTCACAAGTAACGATTATATGGCTGTATTAAAAGAAAACACAGCACTTCTACAACTGATTATGTATTATTTTGAACACATTGATAATGAAGAAATCAGAATTGCTAAAACTAAATCCAACGAAATATTATCTAACGTAATAAATTATATAACTAATAATCTATCAAAAAACATTAACATAAATGATTTAGCCGAATTAGTATATCTCCATCCCAATTATTTCATAAAATACTTCAAAAAACATATGGGCAGCTCTCCAAAAAATTATATGAATAAACTAAGACTAGAAAAAGCAAAGGAACTACTTCTAATATCAGAGTTAAGTATAATAGACATATCCAAAGAAATAGGATATTCAGATTCATGCTATTTCTCTAAATATTTCAAGAAAAAAACAGGTTTCACACCTTCAGAATTTCGTAATATAAAAAGAAGATAAAAGGAGTAAGAGTTTATTTGTACTAAATATAGAAGAAAAAAGGTTTTGTGATTATAATGACGGATATATATATAAGCAAAATAGTATGTATATATGTGGAGTAGTGATGCATACTATTTTGCAAATAATTATTTATTTTGGCTTATAAGTCTTTTCAACCACTTTAGAACAAACAGTATGAAGCTTGAAATGAACAAACTCATCTTTTGGCCAAGCAGGTAATATCTGTGATTGGTCCGTATAGTCTTGTAAAAGCATTTCATTAACTGCTGTAGTCATCACACCAATAGTATCAAAATAACCACATTCAGGTATATCAGGTCTATTAGGTACTATATTACCAGGTGAGAACATCATGCCACCAGGAAATACAGAAGCATATCTGTACTGCTTCAACAACAGCTTAGCGGTTTCATCTGCAAGTCCCAAACGTGCAGCCCAGACAGCAGTCTGTGACCATCCATTAGAAGGTTCTTCATGAATACGATTATTAAATGTAAGTAGAGCAGAAGAATAATTAGGTAAAGACTTACCAAAAAGACCGAAAGGCCAAAGAGCATATAATTCAGGGTCTTCATAGTTTCTCTTATCAAGATGATGAACGTTTTCGGCAGGCATCAGTGCATTACCTGTTTCTGGTTTTCTCCAAGTACCTTCATATCCTTGATAATTATATTTCTTCACATTCTTATTAAACCAGTTTGCACCTCTAGGTAGTTCAGGTAATAACTCAAGATAGTTTTTCCATCTATTAATTGCCGAGTTATCATATCCATGCTTAATGGCTGTATTAATCAATTTGGGGATAACTGCTCTTAATCCTGCTATTTGATCACTAGGATTATCTGCTTCCCACCACGTTTCTAGAGCAGCAGATTTTTCCAAAAACAATTTTCCATCCCTAATAGGAAAATGATTAAAGAAGAAAAGTATTATTTCATCAGCTACTGGTAACATTTTATTAATAACAAAAGAGCTGTCTTGTGTATAGCGGTAATATTCAAGCATCATCATTAACAACTCTAACGAACCTGTAAAATAATTTTTAATATAATTATTTACAACTCCTTCACCATTTCTACTGTCTCCAATTCGGCTTCCGCCCCAAGAATGCATGGTTTCCAGATATATAGCTCCTTTATGCCCATATAATGAAAGTGTTCTTTCCTTGGCATATTCCAAAGCATTTATGTACATATCAAAAAAGGGCATGATATAGTCTAAGTCACCACATTTGAATAAAGGCCAGTATTGAAGTCGTGTATTTTGAAACCAATAAGCTCCTCCCCAGTGTCTTCGGTCATAATCATAGAGGAAAATAGAACCATTAAATTTTGGTGGCAATTGACCTGCCATGGATGATGCAGTAAAGTAACGGTTTAAGTGCCAAATTGCCCTGACAGGCTGTAGCTTTGAATCTTTTTTCAGTTCAAATTCACTTCTAGCCCAGAAATTTTTCCACCAGTTGAAATGAGAATTCCTAAATTCATCTAAGGAAATAGTTGAAGCCCTATCTATCTTATTTTTCAAAGTCTTGACTAAAGTATCTTTTGAATACTTGCCCGAATCTGCGGCAATCAATATTCTTACTTTCCTTGACATAACTCTTTTCAGAGGTAAATTATTTGAATCAGCTTTATCTACCCATACTGCTGTACCATAAGACAAATCTTTCAATGGATCTGATAAATTGTTATTCATCACACCAGATTGGAAGTTGATTTCATTAAAAGCAGAGCAGATGTTGTTTTCTGTAAAAAACATCGCATTATCTATAAGAGTTTGTGAAACACTTTGCCTCCAAAATAGAGGACATATACTTACTTCGCCATGATTATTTCTCATATCTTCTATATAGATAGAGATAACATCCAATTCTTGATGAGCTATGAATTCTGCTTTCACTATTCCATCAGGTGTATCAGCACATATAGTCACCATACCCTTCTCTAATGATAATATTTGTTTGTAGTTCTTTGCATCAACAAATGGCTTACCATCTATCTCTAGATTGACCCTAAGTAGAGCGGGAAGATTACCATCACTATCAAAGCTCCCGCCATGGTTTATTTGTAAGCATATTCCTTCGTCAGGTACAAAAACTACAGCTCCAGTTTTACCGGTACCGATAGGCATACATTGCCAGCTTTCTTTTGGACGTTTGTTATATATAATCTTTTTATTCTCATGCCAATAGCCCTTGAAATCCTCAGTTCCAAAATAATTTTTAGTATCCAACATATCACCTCGTTTATTATTATATGTTCAAGTTAATTCTAACAAAACTATGAAAATAATAAATGTAGATAATAGCCTTTATTATGTATATAATTAACTTTCTGAATATCCAGATATTAGTTTTCGACATAATAAAGTTAGTTTCGTACATTTAGATACCATTGTCCAAGTGTTAATATTAAATTATAAAACTAAGAAGGAGATGAGATATGTGGTAAGAAAAACAAGAATTGTATCTATATGTTTGGGGATAATTTGTACAGTATGTTTATTAGTTGGAACGGGACTTCATTCCAATGTTGCATATGCATCAGGCAACATCTATTACGTTGCTGAAACAGGTGATGATGCTAACTCTGGAACGTTAGCTTCACCTTTTAGGACTATACAAAAAGCAGCTGATATGATGACGGCAGGAGACAAATGTTATATCAGAGAAGGTGTGTATAGAGAAACAGTAATTCCTGCAAATTCTGGTTCACCAGATAATACAATTTCATTTGAGACATATAATAATGAAAAAGTTGTGGTTAGCGGTGGTGATACCATTACCAATTGGACAATGCATTCAGGTTCTATCTATAAAGGAGATATGGATTGGGACCTTGGAGGACAAAATATTGTTGCAGTAGATGGTAATCTTTCAAATGAAGCTAGATGGCCTAATGCAGGTAGTGATTTACATACAAAATCTGTATTAGCAACTGTTGATTCTGCAACCAATGACCCTTTGAATAAGTATACTATAACTGATTCTGAACTTTCATCCTTTCCTGCTGATTATTGGAATGGAGGATTAATATGGTGTCTAAACGGACCAGAGTACTATGCTTCAGCCAGTACAATTACTGATTTTGGTTCTTCAACTCTTCATTTTGAACCATGGGCAAGAACAAATTCATGGTATTACAGTAAGAGAGGTAATAAATATTATATAACCAGACATTTGAACGCACTTGATACAGCTAATGAATGGTATGTAGATGGAGCAAATCAAAAATTATATATATGGGTACCAGGTGGAGATAACCCTTCTAATCATGTAGTTGAAGCAAAAAAGAGGACATACACTTTTGACCTTAGAAATCGTTCATATATTAATATCAAAGGAATAGATACTATTTTAGGTTCAATAACTACTGTTGGAGCTGATAATTGTACTATCACTGATGGTGTTTTCAAGTATATTGACCAGAATCTAGATACTGGAAAAGATGCTGATACATTGACAAAAGGAATAGAATTGGGTGGTACCAATAATGTTATCAGAGATTCTGAGATTGCACATACTTTTGGAAGAGGTATCAAGGTTTCTGGAACAGACAATAAGGTTATCAACTGCTATATTCACGATGTTTCCTCAGAAGCCAGTAATGCTGGTGGTATTGATGTTTACGGAAGAAGACACCTAATAAGTCATAATACTGTTTATAGACTGGGAAGAGGTAGTATGAGAGGAAGTATACAAGACAGTATTATACAATATAATGATTTTTCATATGCTAATATGCTGACTGAAGATTCAGGAGTATTAGCTCTTGGAAGCATGGATTATCAAAATACCCAGATTCATCATAATTACGTTCATGATAATGCTGCTAATTTTTCTGACGGAGGACTCTACGCAGATTGTGATACCAGAAACCTAATAATGTATCGTAATGTTGTATGGAACAATTCTTCTGTAGGATTATTATTGAATACTCCTAATAATTTTGTTCTAGCATACAATAATTCATTCTATAACAGTGGAAGAGAATCCTCATGGGGGCAAAGTACACTATATGGAAATGACATGTATGGAGATAAGCTGTTCAACAATATCTTCAGGAATGATATATCTCCAAGAAGTGGTTGCATAGTAAAAAATAATATAGTTAATAGAGACCCTGATTTTATAAATCCATCAAATGGTAATCTTCAAATTGCTTCTGACTCAATTGCAATTGATGCAGGTATGGTACTTCCAAATATCACTGACAACTATATAGGTGACGCTCCTGACGCAGGGGCATATGAGTATGGAGATAATTGGACAGCAGGTCATGACTTTGATAATCCACCATATCCAGTATATCAAAAAGTAGATGTTCCTTTTATGAACAAGGTACTTAACGGAGGTTTTGAATATTATGATTTATCATCATGGACTAAGACAGGCAATCTTGGTGCAAGAATAACTACAAGTTGTAATTGGGACTATCACTCAGCCAATTCCATGTCTAGAGGTCAAATCACTTCTGCTGTACTTGGCGGTGGCGATGGTATTGAACAAGTGGTAACAGGACTAAAACCTTCAACAACATATGTTTTCTCAGCATGGGCTAAGATTAATGGTTATCACAAAAAAGTAACTGAATATGATACTTCCTCTAACTCAAGCCATTGGAACTATGTAGACGGAGAACATGCATATTACAGGGACGTACAATACGTAGGACCTGTCAGGGACAATGATTATGTTTCATTCAATAATATTGATTTCGGGCAAAGTAAATATGATACATTTGCTATTGGCAGAAATAAAACTGTTAACACTGGCTCTATAGAAGTGAGACTTGACAGTGTAACAGGTACACTCATCGGAACCCTTGATTTAGATACCTACAGTGCAACTTGGGCATTCAAAAGTGCACCTATCAGTTCTGTCACAGGTGTTCATGACCTATATCTAGTATTCAAAAACAGTGGATCAGCTGATATAGGATTAATAGACAGCTTTAAACTCTATAATTCAAATATGACAGACGATGTTCAACTAGGCGTCAAAAATTATGGTGGCAGTGAACTTTACACAACAATAAATTCAACTTCTTGGGGTACTGTAGAAAATAAATTCCAATTTACTACAGGAACCGATAATACAACTGTTACAATCTATGCAAATAAGCCAGATGGGGATTATTATGCATATGTAGACGATTTTGGAGTTATTGAGGAATTACCTGAAAATGTATATGATTCAGAACTTATATCCAACCTTAATGTCAATGATACAGACAATGCCATAAATTGGTCAGAAAAAGGAAATCTGCAACCAGGTTCAATACAATTTGGTGATAGGGGATACACTGTCTCCACTGTACCAGACTGTGTACTAGGTTCCGATAGGATAATGACTGCAATAGAATCCTCTGCATACACAGGCAATCCACTGGTAACATTTACAGTAGAGTCAGATGTTGAAGTCTACGTAGGGTATCCAGATGAAGCACCAACTCCTTCATGGTTATCTACATGGACGAACACAGGAGAAGACATAACCAATAATTACTCAAAAACATTCAGTCTCTACAAAAAAACATACACCAACGGTTCAACAGTATCCCTAGACGCCCACGGAAGTAACCTATGGATGTATATGATAATGGTAAAAGACATAGCTGTACCAACCCCTAAAATAACAAACTTAAGTGTAAAAGATACTCAAAACGCATCTAATTGGTCAATTATGTCTAACCTGCAAGCAGGAGATGAACAATTCGGTGACAGAACATATATAATCTCATCACTACCATCTACAATCGAAGGGAGTGATTGGATTAAAACAGCCATAGAATCCTACGCATACACAGGCAATCCATTAGTAACATTTACAGTTAATTCAGATTCTCAAGTATATATAGGATATCCAGATGAAGCACCAACTCCCGCATGGCTATCCACATGGAGCGATACAACGGAAAACATAACTAACAATCACTCAAAAACATTCAGTCTTTACAAAAAAACATATGCTTCTGGCTCAACAGTATCTCTAGACGCCCACGGCAGCAACTTATGGATGTATATGATAATTGTAAAATAACAAAATCATCTCAGATTAAGTATTGAGATAAAAACAGACAACGGTCGTATATTGAAATCATATATAGTGATAATTACTCTCGTTACGTTTGTTGCTTCTATCTGTTTATAAGGTATGGCAACAAGCCGTAAAAATCGTTATTATCACTATATATGATTTGCTCTGTATTTACCACTCTTAAGCTAGTTAAAAAATGTTACTTTAGCCTATAAAATCTAAGCTGTTTGTCACAAAGTTATTGCATCTGCGATGATTTCCTAGAAATCATCGTTCTTTCTTATGCAAAAGTATTATTCTTATGCATAATTAATAAATACATTCTCATATGAAGTACAAAAAAGTATGATTCAAAATACCGAGCATAGATAGTATAGGGGAATATGGAGCAGTGAGCCATGGACGGCGAACTCAGCTGTAATCTGACAGCCCTACTGGACTGTCAGAAATAATAATAGACTCGATGTCCATTATTATTTTATCAAACATGGACGTTTAATCTGCTGACGGAATATTCCCCTATACTATCTATGCGACCGTTATCTACATAATTCAATCACCCCAAAATCTATCAAGTTAAGATAATGACTCCATGTTAATATTAGATACCTTAATAACAATATAAAGTTAATTTATTGAACTTAATAAAAGATATTATCCTTGTACGAATATTTCAATCACTATAAAATTATTAGTATAAGTAAAATATGTAACCATAAATAATGTATAGAAGGAGAAAAATGTCAATGTATAAGACAAATAGTGTAATATTAACTATTAATTTATTTGTCAATATTATTTTGGCAAATTCAATAATCTATTACAAATACCACTTCACTTAGTACATTTCTTTAATTAGTATTATATAGAATCGATATTTTATTATTAAGCAAAAACTGATTTTACATTAAAATAATAAGATGATATAATAAAAAATCAGTAATCATTAATTAGATATGGGCTAAACTAAAGGAGTTGGTAAAGTGTACGATCTTATTATTGTCGATGACGAAGAAATAATAAGGAACGGTCTAAAAAGATTTATTGATTGGGATAGTTTGAACATAAAAGTAGTTGAGCTGTTTGAAGATGGTAAGGAAGCAATAGATTACTTGATAAATAATGATGTTGATATTGTTTTGACTGACATCAAGATGGCTGATAAAACTGGACTGGATATTGCAAAATATCTATACGATTGTAAACCTTATATAAAAACAGTTTTGATTAGTGGATATAAAGAATTTGAATACGCCAAAAAAGCTATAGAATTAAATGTGGAAAATTATGTATTGAAACCAACTAATTTTCAACAAGTGAACGATGTATTCAAAGAAGTTGTACAAAAATTAGATAAAGAAAGAAAATTTCAAAAGCAATTGCCTCTTTTAAAAACACAATTCATAAATGATTTAATATATGGTGCAGTCAAAAAAGAACAAGATATTGTAAATAGAGCAAGATTAGTTGATTTTGCAGATAAAATATATCATGAGTGTGCATATCTTGAATTCAGTATCATCAATAACCAAGCCTTTCTAGATAACAATTGGAATTACGGTAAAGAAAGACTAAATACAGCAATCAATAATTTTTTCGTTTCCAAAAAGAATAAAATAATATATTGTCCCCTTTTCTCAGAAGATGATAATTTTGTTATATTCGCTTATTCAAAAGTAAAAGAAGAGAATAATTTCTTGGAAATACTCAATATAGAAGTAGAAAATATTTGTAAATCAATAAAAGGCTTTATGGATTTAAATCTTGAAATAAGTCATATTGATAACTTTGAAACCTTTTTTGAATTAGCTGAATTCAATAAGAAGGTGCATATTAATGAAGAATTAGGTGACGGAAGTAATAATCTTAATATCAATGTAGTTGAATACAAAAAGATAGTTCAAAAATATAAATTATTTTTTAGTAAAATAAATGAAGGTAATATTAGCGAATTAGAGAGTCTTAATCAAACTTTATTTGAACAACTATCCAATCAATCAATACAATTCTCTCAAAAAGTCATAATAGATTTATTTGCTAATCTCTCAAACAAATTTAGTCAATTAGAATTAGATATTATTAAAATAACTAACGGCAAAGTAAATTATAATTATATATTGAAAATAAACAGTATAAAAGAACTGCAGCAGTACTGCTTAGAGATTTTTACTGATCTAGTTAATTTTATAGCTAAAAACAAGGATCAATCAGCTGAAAAAGTTATTGAAAAGGCTATAGCCTATATAGATGAGAAATTCTATCTGGACATATCATTAGAAGATGTAGCCAATCATGTATTTCTTAACTCTGTTTATTTTTGCAGGTATTTCAAACAAAAAACAGGGGAAACATTTACAGATTATCTTACCAAAGTTAGAATGGAAGAAGCAATAAAACTAATAAATAAAGCTAAGTACAAGACATACGAAATTAGTAATATGGTAGGGTATAAAAGTAGTAAATATTTTTCAAGAGTATTTAAACAATATACAGGATTATCTCCTAGTGAATACGGGAAAATGTAGAAAGCAAGTGATGATATGATGAAAAAGAAAAACATGTGGAAGTATATAAAATCCTATAAATTCCAATCAATACTTATTAAAAATTTTCTGCTGATTTTCTTGATTGTATTTATTCCCGTTATAATCATAACTATATCTGTTCAATCCAAATACAATAATGCAGTAGAAGATGAAATAAAAACTGCCAATTATAATGCTGCTATAAAAACTCAAGCAACTATTGATAGGGCTATGCAGGATACAACAAGGTTAGCTACTCATTTATCAATATCTTCAGTGTATGATTTGTTTTTTATATCCAATAAAACGTTTGCAGATTATTATAATATCATTGATATCATTTACGATAGAACTAGAGAGTATATAAGTTTAGATGATTATGTACATAGTGTATATCTGCAATCAGATAGTCTGGGTATTTTGTATGATTCTATTGATAATGCCATAAAACAGGTTGGATTAGAGAATTCCACATTACAAGAAGAAGATTGGTATATAAAAGATAAAGCTGACAATAACAAGATCAATAGGTATTTTGCTTGGAGAGAAACAAGAGATGGTCAAATTACTGGTAATTATGTATCAGTCATTCATTATGTGAGAAAAAAAAGAACTAAGATATTAGGTTCTGTAACTATTAACTTGAAAGTAAATCATTTGGCAAAAATGGCTGACATGATATATTCTGAAAATGATGTAAAAACCATAGTTATTGATAATGAAACCAAAAAAGTTATTATAAGTAAGAATACTGATGATTTTTTAAAAAATATTAGTGACATTGATGTATTCAAATCAATTGATTATTCCAAGATAGATAAATCAGAAATATTATCTGTAGATAATGAACAATATATTATCACTAATGTAAAATCACATTATGGTAATTGGACATACTTATCAGTCCTTCCATTAACAAGTTATAGTAATGATGTAAATAGAATATATGAGTATGTGAAGAATATCCTGATAGCTTACATGATTATAAGTCTCATATTAAGTTATTTGCTGACAATGAAAACTTATGAACCTGTCAGTACCGTTATGAGGATAATCGATAATCCTCAAATGTGGGATAGGGAAAAGCATAGAAATAAAAATGAGGTAAAATATATATCTGATAATATATTCAAGATCATAATATCTAATACGGAATTAGAGGAAGAATTAAGAAATAAGATCACATTACTGGATAAAGCACAAAATAAAGCTTTGCAATCACAGATGAATCCACACTTTTTATTCAACACTCTAGAAGCGATAAACTGGACAGCAATTGAATTGCTGGATGGTTATAATGAAGCCTCCGATATGATTTCCAATCTATCTGAAGTATTAAGGTACTCTCTGGATGGAGAACAGTTCAGTTCTGTAAAAGATGAAGTGAAATATTGTAAGATATATATTAATATCATGAAAAAAAGGTATAAAAATAAACTTGAAGTCAAATGGAACATACAAGAAGAAGTATATGATAACAGGATAATGAAACTAACCCTACAGCCAATCATTGAAAATGCAATATATCATGGAATAAAACCTAAGCGGGACAAAGGGCTGATAGAAGTCACTTGTAATAGCATGAATGACAAGCTGGAAATAACTATAAAAGATGATGGTGTAGGAATGACCAAGGATGAAGAAATTGAGTTAAACACAAAAATCAACGATAAATACCTATTGAGAAATCAAGGAATAGGTATGTACAATGTAAATCAACGTATAAAATTATTGTATGGAGATGAGTATGGAATTAAGGTCATCAGTTCAAAAGGTATTGGTACAAGTATTATAATAGATCTTCCATATGAAAAATAGCAAATAAAGGGTTGTCAGATAATAAAATATGTTATCTTGATAGCCCATTGTTTTCTTTATTGATACACCTGAATTTAACAGGTTTTGTAAAATTGTATACCCAAGTAAAAATAGTGAACCACACTATGTTTTTATTGGTAAAAATGCATACCTGTTAATTAATTATTTAGAATTTAAAACATTTATCTATGATGTTATTATTAATATATCGAAGCGGCACAATTAATAATAGACAGAAAAGAAGGTGAGATTAATGAAGAAAATGAAGAAAACATCAAAGAATTCAACTAAGAAAAATCTAGAGTTATTAGTATTAACTTTACCTGCTATAATAGCTTATTTTATCTTTAACTATATTCCAATGTTCGGAGCGATAATAGCTTTTAAAGATTATAAAGCACCAAAAGGTATTTTAGGTAGTGCGTGGAATGGATTAGAAAATTTTAAATTCTTTTTTACCTCACAAGATGCATGGAGAATTACAAGAAATACCGTTGGATATGCATTGATATTTATTGTAGTTAATCTTGTGGCAGGAGTTTTTGTAGCATTATTACTATATGAAGTAAGAAGTAGAAGAGCACTGAAATTCTATCAGACTTCAATGATGTTGCCAAGATTTTTGTCTTGGGTAATTGTGGGATATATAACATATACACTTTTAAGTCCTACGATGGGTATCTTTAACCAAGTGATTGAAATGTTTGGAGGACAACCCGTTAATTGGTATTCAGAAGTGTCGGCTTGGCCATGGATATTGATAATAACTAATACATGGAAAGTAATAGGACTAAACAGTATTATGTATTATGCAGCATTGATGGGTATTGATAAGGCATACTTTGAGGCTGCAGAGATTGATGGAGCTAATAGATTCCAACAGATTATTCATATTTCATTACCTAGTATTAAACCACTTATGATCGTACTGACATTATTAGCCTTTGGTAATATATTCAGAGGAGATTTCGGTTTGTTCTACGTTATTCCTAGAGATGTAGGAGTGTTATATCCAGCGACAGACATAATTGATACTTATGTATATCGTGGTCTAAGAACTGGTAACCTGGGAATTACTGCTGCTGTAGGACTTTTCCAATCACTAGTAGGATTTGTAATGATTGTTACTATGAACGGAATAGTGAGAAAGGTAGAACCGGATTCAGCATTATTTTAATTATCGTAAGGGAAATGGAGTGAATAATATGTCTGTAGTGAAAAAGAAAAGGATAACTTATAGGACTTGGATAAATCTATATTTTATAATTATGTCCATTACGTTTATTTTACCTTTCTTATTAATAGTTTCAGCATCTTTAACTAATGAGGATATATTGGCTAAAGAAGGATTCAAGATAATCCCGCCTTTTATAGATTGGACAGGATACAAATTCGTATTTAGTAATGTTGGTGAAATTTTAAGAGCATATGCAGTAACAACTTTTCAAGCGTTCTTCGGAACTTTTTTATCTGTTTTAGTTATGACTCTATGTGCATACCCATTATCAAGAAAAGATTTCAAATTCCGTAAACCAATTACATTCTTTGTGTTTTTCACAATGTTGTTTAACGGTGGATTGATTCCAACATATTTATTGAACTATAAATATTTACATCTTGGTAATACCATATGGATATACATATTGCCAACACTATGTTCAGCATTTTATATTATTATTTTTAGAACATTCTTCCAAGGGTTACCAATTTCATTGGTTGAATCCGCAAAACTTGACGGAGCTAGTGAAATAAGAATATTCTTCCAAATAATATTACCACTGTCAAAACCAGTATTAGCGACAGTAGCATTACTAACACTATTAACAAAATGGAATGATTGGTATACAAGTTTGATCTATATTACTGATTCCAACTTATATACACTGCAATTCTTATTGAAGAGAATACTTCAAGAAGTTGAATTCCTAAGGTTTATGGCAAATAATACGCCGCCAGGTATAGACTTGAGTTACCTTGAAGATATGCCAGTTGAAACATTGAAATTCGCAATGTGTATTATTGCAGCTGGACCAATGCTATTGGTATTCCCATTCTTCCAAAAGTATTTTGCGAAAGGGTTAACAGTAGGGTCAGTTAAAGGTTAAATAGTTAGTTATAGGTTAATCCTATGATTATAGATTAGTAATAGTTTTAAAACAGATCAGAAATAGAAAGGGGAATTTACATGAAAAATTTTAAAAAAGGTATTAGCGTTTTACTAGCAGTTGTATTTATCCTTAGTATCACATTGATGGGTTGTAAAAGCAGTGATACAAAAACAGATAGCGGTTCAAAAGATAGTGGTACAACAGCTAAAAAAGATGAAGATGTAAAGGTATTAAAGATATTCCTAGGTGGAGACGAAAAAGAGAAACAAGAAGAAGTCTTTGCAGCAGCAAATGAAATGTTAAAAACTAAGTTACCAGGTGTTCAAATGGATATAGAAGTTATTCCTTATGGTAACTGGACTGAAAGATGGAAACTTCTAACAGCAGCAGGAGATCAAATGGATATAGCATGGATCGGCTGGATGTTGAACTTTGATACTATATCAAGAGAAGAAATGTTAACACCATTAGAAGATTTAATTGATAAGAATTGTCCTGAAATCAAAGATGTAATACCACAATTTGTTTTTGACAAGGCAACTGTTGATGGACATGTTTATGCAGTTCCTAACTACCAACAAATGGTAGAAATGAGAAGAGGTATTAGACTATATAAACATTTAGCTGATGAATATGTTGATGTAGCTGCATTAGAAAAACAATTCACAAAAGATTTAACTTTTGACCAAGATGATTGGGATGCATTAGAAGTATACTTCAAAAAAGCTAAAGAAAATGGTACATTACAAAAAGGACCATCACCATCTATCAGCTGGTTATGTAGAAATGGATACGAAGCGATAGCTAATCAAAATACACCTACATATGTTAAAATAGGTGATGAATCTTGTACAGTAATCAACAAATTCAAAACTCCTCAATATAAAGCTATGATACATACTATGGCAGATTGGTATGAAAAAGGTTATATCAGAGAAGACGTACTAGCAGTAGAATCATTTGATAAACCACGTGCTGACGAATTTGTAAAAGATGGTAATATTTCATGGGTACATGAAACTCTTAAAGATCAAGACAAAAAAGATACTAAGAGAGCAAAAGATGCAGGTAATGATGTAGAAATTACTGTAGTTCCAACTACAGATTTTCAATATCTAGCTCCATATGGAACAGCTACTAACCTTGCAATACCATTTACAGCAAAATATCCAGATGAAGCAATTAAGTTAATTAACTTACTTAACACTGATAAAGAATTCTATAATCTAATGGTTTATGGATTAGAAGGTAAGAACTATGAGAAGATTGATGAAAACACAATTAAAATAACTGATAAGGATTCTTATGGTTTAGCAAACTGGGCAACAGGAAATACATTACTTGGTTATGAGATTGAAGGCGGAGTTAAAGGTTGGTCAACTTATCTTGATGAAATGCATAGAGAAGCTAAACAATCATATCTAATGGGCTTCAAAGTAGATACTGAACCATACTCAACTACTTTACAACAATTAGATACAATAATCAAAGAATACCAAAATGCATTAGAGTTCGGTGCTCTAGGTTCTAATGTAGATGAGAAATACGAAGAATTCTTAGATAAATTAGATAAAGCTGGAATCGATAAAGTAATCGAAGGATTCCAAAAACAAATTGATGAATTCTTAGCATCAAAAAAGTAATCAAGTTGAACTTCTAAATTATATAAAAAAGTTAAATGATGAAAATAGGCTTTAGAATATACCTTTTGGTTTTCTAAAGCCATTTTCAAAATGATATAAATAACATAACGATAACCACTAATAAGCACTTAATCATTTATATGGAGGTATCAAAAATGAAACCCGTTCAAGTCAATATTGCGGAGGCAATAATTGAAGCATTCTGGGCTCCAGAACTAAGAAATTTCCAAGAATGGAAGATTGAAGATACAAAAACACAAGGTCTTGAATTTCAGGAAACATGGAGTGCAGAAGCCTTTAGCTGGATACAAAGACCATTAAACGGACCATCACTAAAAATATCAAAAGAATATAGTGTAGACTGTACTAAATTTGATAAATTGATTTTAGCAATTAATTCACCATCTAAATCAAGGGTTAAAATTATTGCTGATACAGATAATGGTATAATAGAACAATTATCAGACGAGTTCACAGATTTCTCAGAAGAAATTCAGCTTAATCTAGGTAATAGCAAGAAAATAAATAAAATAATAATTGAGATCTATTCCAACGAAGATGGTTATCAAGCAGGACATTTCAAGTGGATAATGCTCCAGAACTCAGATTTATTAAAGGAATATCTAGAGCAATACAATAATTATGATAGCGAGTGGACAGGATATCTTAAGGATGAAAACTATGATCCTGAATTTAAACCAACCTATAATCTTATTGTTGATGAAGAAGAATTAAAGAATTTAAGAAATTATCATATGGTTCATGAAAAACTTACAGGTAAATCAATGTATGCTGATTATGTGGAAGAATTGAAGCATGCGATTCCAGAAAATATGATACATGATTATGTGATATTTTGGACGGACCAAAGATTCGCAAGAACAAGAGATTATATGAAGAGGTTAACACTAAAAGGACCTTTATTGGCTTCTGCCGGGTTAATACTGAAGGATAAATCATTGTTGAGATTAGCGGCTAGATATGCAATGTCATTAGCCATGTGTACTAATTGGAATGATTCTTTCATTACAGAATTCAAAGCTGGTTATTGGGAGCATAGGGCTTTCGTAAAAGCAGTAATTTGTTACGAGATAAGTATGGTTCTTGATTTAGCTGGTGAAATGTTTACTGATCTAGGGAGAGATTTGATACTTAGAAGATTAGGTGAAGAGGCTATTGGTGGTATTAACTATATAACATGGAAACATGATTATATATTTGACAATAACCAATTAGTATGGTTTACATATGGTAGAATGTTAGCTTATGCAGTATTAGAACAGCACTTTAACCATGTGAAGCCTTATACAGATATAGCATATAAAGAGCTTGTGGAAAATATAGATAATATAATTTTTGAAGACGGTGCTTATGGAGAAGGACCAAATTATTATAACTGCATAGGTGACAATGCCAACTTTGCTACATATATCTATGCTAAGCTTAGAGGATTGGAATTTAAAGACATCGTTCCAGAAAAGATCATGAAAACTGCTGATTTTGTAGAATGTCTCCAATCAACAGTTCCATCACAGGACGTAATACCTGTTTGTGATGGAGAACCAAGATTCAAAAAACCAACACTAGCGTACATGGCTTATTTACTTCCAAATAGTCATTGGTCTACTATTCTCCATAAATCTCTTAATAGAGAGGAAAAAATACCTAGTGATATACTTGCATTCAAATTCATTAGGGAATTCGACAAGAAAGATATAATAAACAGAAGCTTTATATCTTTACCAGAAATGGGAAGCGTATCATCACTGAGGAAGCTTGATGACCAATGGTTGAAAATATTTGTGTTTGGTAATAAGGCTAATGTGGACCATGCTCATGAAGATAAAGGAAGTTTTGTAATCGAGTTTTGCAATGAGACATTTGCCATGGACCCAGGTAGTGGTAGTTATTCCAGTGAAGTATCTAATTTAGTTAAACAAGCATATAGACACAATACTTCAGTACCATATGGTAATCTAGAAAAAAGACCTCAGCCAGAAAGACCTAATACAAAAGACATTAAGGTCATAGCTAATGGTGATGAACGAAGTTTTAATGGTAAAGTTGACTTAAGTTATACATGGAGAGAATTCTTCAATGAGTATACTCGTGAATATATATCACCAACACCAGATGAATTAATAATCAAAGAAAAGTATGATTTGAAAAAAGGAGAGGGTATTGACTTTGGATGGAGTACCCAACTAGATGTAAAAGCAGAAGAAAAGCAAGTAGTAATAAGCGGTGATAAAGGTGAGGCAGTAATAACTATACCAGAGGATGTAAGTGTAGAAATTACAGAACTAAGACTTTTCGACGAAAATAGTATTCAAAAAAGAATATCATTCAAGAAATCCTGCAAAAAAGGAGAACTAGTAATTAAAGTTCTATTTAGAGTATACTAATAACATAATAATTAAGAAGATACATAGGAGGCATTTACTATGGCAAAAGTTGATGGATTCGCCAGGATTGCGTTAAATGGGATAGATAACAACAAAGAAGAATTAGAAGAAATAAAACCAGCAGGATTTGTAAAGGAATATTTTAAGAGTAGTGAAGATATCGTAAGTCCTATAATAGAAAAAAGTTATCAAGAAAAACTTGATGACTTCAGTAAAGGGATTGAAGAACTAAAACAAAGATATTTACCTTTCTTAGAAGACTATACACCAAAACTTCAAATGGAAAGAGAACAATTTGAACTTAATGATTTTCAATTTCGTTATGAGGATGATGAAGATAAAAGAGACTTTACCAGAGTCCTAAATGGTGAAGGAGAATTCCAACAGGTAACTATACCTGACTACAAAGGTCCTATCGGTAAATGGACTGGATACTATAGAAAAGAATTCCAATGTGATTATGACCCTAATACAGATGAAAGAATATATATTAGATTTTTAGGAGTAGATTATATTGCTAATGTATATCTCAATGGAAAATTCATTGGAAATCATGAAGGTTTCTTTGCACCTTTTGAATTTGATGTAACAGATTATATTTACACAGATAAAAACAATACCCTAGTAGTAGAAGTCCAAAATGATGCACCAACCCTTGGTATAGACCTTGGCGATGGTAAAATAGATGGAGATAAGATCTATGCTGCAACTGGATATGGCTGGGATGATAGTGAAAAAGGATGGCATCACTGCCCACCAGGAGCTGGAATATGTCATAAGATCATTGTTGAAAAAAGAAATAAGTATTTTATTAATGATATCTTTGTAAGACCAGATATTGATAAAAGTAAGGCTGAAGTATGGGTAGAAATATATAATACAGATTTTGCTAATGTAGAATTGAATCTAAAGATGTCCATTTACTCTAAGAACTTCAAAGGCTACTCAGACGAAAACATTGAATTTGAAATTGAGAAATGCGGACCTTATGTAAACTATTATAGAACTATTGTAGATATCAAGGATATGAAGATATGGGAATCCGATAATCCTTATCTATACAAGGTAAGAATGGATTTATTTAAAGATGATAAATTGGTAGACCAAAAAGCTAGACATTTCGGTATGAGAAAATTTCATATGGATGAGACTGAAGCTGTTAAAGGGACTCTATACCTTAATAATGAAAAAGTAATCCTTAGAGGCGCTAATACAATGGGACATATGCAGCAATGTGTTTATAACGGGAATTTTGACTTATTGATTAAGGATATTTTAATAGCCAAGTATTGTAATATGAATTACTATAGATTGACTCAACGTCCTGTACAAGAAGAAATATATGATTATTGCGATTGCCTAGGAATGATGCTGCAAACAGACCTGCCATTTTTCGGATGGATAAGAAGAAATAAATTTTGTGAAGCCATCAAACAATCGGAAGAGATGGAAAGATTAATAAGAAGTCATCCTTCTAATATAATGGTTACATATATTAATGAGCCTTTCCCAGCATCATGGGGATTCAAAGGACATAGAAGTCTACTTAGAAATGAAATGGAAGAATTCTTTGAGGCGGCAAGCAAAGCTATTCGATTGAATAACCCTGATAGAGTAATAAAAAATGTAGAAGGAGACTATGACCCTCCTACAAGAACAGGATTATCAGACTTCCATTGTTATAACATGTGGTACACTAACCATGCATTACCTATAGGCAAGTTACATAAAGGATATCTGCCAGCAATAAAAAAAGGTTGGAAAACAGGATGCGGTGAATACGGTACCGAAGGATTAGATCCTTTGGAGATTATGCTTGAAGACTATCCAAAAGACTGGATTCCTGATAATATTAATGACCAGTGGACTCCACAAGATGTTGTCAATTCACAATCATATACTATGCATGGGGATTGGTTTGAAGAGCAAGACAATATAGTTGATTGGATAAAAGAAAGTCAGAAGCACCAGGCACTTGCAACAAAACTTATGAATGATGCTTTTAGGAGAAGAAGTGATGTTCTTATATCAACAGCTGTACACCTATTAATAGATGCATGGCCATCAGGTTGGATGAAAACACTTGTTGATTACAGAAGAAAGCCAAAACCAGCTTATTTTACTTTCAAAGAAACTCTAGAACCTGTAAGAGTTAATCTTAGAAGTGATAAATTCACAGTTTATACTGGAGAAGAGATAGAAATAGAATGTTTCACATTAAATGATACACCAAAGAAGATGGATGGCAAAATTATTATTACAATCAGGACAGATGAAGAAAAGATATGTTCATTTGAAAAAGAATTGACAATACAAGATTCCACTTCCATCTACTGTGGAAGCATAAAATTCGTAATACCTGAAATAAGCAGTGAAAAAGAAGTTGTCCATATAGACTCTGTCTTGATCAACAACAAAAATGAAGTTATAAACCAAGAAAGACTTGATCTAGTTGCAATGAACAGAGATAATACAAACGCTAAAGTCACTACCATTGGCTTTGATAAATCAATCGAGGAAGGACTTAACAAATTAAATCTTGAATCTGATAATGTTGCTAATAACAAATTTATTGTAATTGATAAAAATGACTTTGAAAACCAATATGACAATATAATAGACAATGTAAAAAATGGTGGCAAAGCGTTGATTTCACTAAACGATATAAAAGAATGTAACATTGAAGGACAAAAATATGGTATCAAGATTCTAGGTGAAAAAGGAGCAGACTCCCAAACAGGAAAAGGCCTTTTCTTTGTAGCAAGAAATGAAAATCATCACTTTACAAAAGATAATAAAGATAAAGATTATTCATTTATGTACGATAAGAAAACAGATAGTTTCGATTTCATCACTGAAGATGGCATAGTGGGTGAAGTAGACGAACATATACTATTTACTTACAAGACACCTGAATTTGGAATCAACCTAAAAGGACCAAAAGAAAAAGTAGGAATATTAAGCGAGAAAAAAATAGGCAAAGGAACCCTATATTTCTCAACCATAAAAATAGATAGATTACTAGGAGAGAATCCGTATCTAGATAAATTAATAAAAAGGATTATGAAGTAATTATCTAATAAAGATAACTATAATTCTTACTATTATATTAAAGCAAGTCAGAAAAATATCTGACTTGCTTTTTCACGCTTATATAAATATATCATCTTGTCAAATATGAAATAGCCCATATTTATGAAAATTAGAAGAAAAAGTATTTTGGATTATATTGAAGGGGACTATAAGCAAAATAGTATATGTATATGTGAAGTAGTGAGGCAGGACGCCGAACCCAGCTTTTTGCTCATGGACGAGCAAGTAGCTGGCGAAACATATACATATACTATTTTGCAAAAACCACGTCAGAACAAAACAGTTTTTCTGACCGACCTACTTATAATTAATTGGAAAAAACAGTGAAATACAAAAATAACTTGATGAAAATAAAATAATTTTATATAATATAGTAAACGATTACTATAGATTAGAAAATATAGAAGAAAATGATGGGATGATAGTATGGTCACTATAAAACAAGTAGCAGAAAAAGCAAATGTATCGACAGCAACAGTATCTAGAGTCATTAATGGAAACTATCCGGTTAGTGAAAAAGTTAAAAATAAGGTTATGGAAACTATAAAAGAATTAGGATATAGACCGAATTCAATAGCAAGAAGCCTTAAATGCAATAAAACCTATATGGTAGGAATGGTTGTACCAGATATCTCTAATAATTATTTCATGGATATAGCAAGAGGTGTAGAAAGTGTTATCAGCCCTCTAGGATATAGTCTTATCTTTTGCAGCACTGATGAAAATACAGACAAAGAACTAAGACTCTTGAATGCATTAAATGATAAAAGAGTAGATTACGTCCTGTTGGCATCAAGTACACAAGAAGACCATAAATTACAAAAATTCATTAACCAAGGTATGAACATAATCATGATAGATACAAGCCTGGAGAATCTTCAGACGGATAGTGTCGTAGAAGACAATTATAATGCAACATATAAATTGATTTCATATGTTATAGACCAAGGGCATAAGAGGATAGGTGCAGTAAACGGACTGCTAAGTGTTAGTACAGCAAAAGAACGTTATAATGGCTTTTGCAAAGCATTAGAAGACCATGATATACCTTTAGAACAATCATATATAGTAAATGGTGCTTACAACAGAAAGAAATCATACGAAGAAGTAAAATTCATGATTCAAAGAAATATGAATAAGTTGCCAACTGTACTATTTGCCGCCAATAATGATATGGCAGAAGGTGCAATGATAGCATTAAAAGAAATGAATCTAAAAATACCTGATGATATATCACTAGTTTCATTTGGAGATATCAATCTAGCAGAATTGATTGAACCTAGATTGACTATTATATCTCAGAATGCTGTATTGATCGGTCAGAAGGCTGGAGAATTAATGCTGAAAAAAGTTTCTGGTAATAGTGAAAACGATATTACCAAAGTCACAATACCATCAGAAATCATCATTAGAAATTCCGTAAAATCAATTTGAAATTATATTTAATAATTTATATATACTTATTAATATAAAAAAATATTAGGAGGCTAACTAGATGGAAAAAAAATATTGTCTAGGAATTGATTACGGTACACAATCATGTAGAGCGTTATTGGTTGAAGTGGATACAGGTAAAGAAATTGGGGACTATGAACAGTCTTATCCTCACGCAGTTATGGAAGAGGTATTACCAGATAATATAACTAAATTACCACCTGACTGGGCACTTCAACACCCAGAGGATTATTTATATTGTCTATCAACAGTTACAAAAGGGGTTTTAGAGAAATACCATGTTAATACAGAAGATGTAATTGGTGTAGGTGTTGATTTTACAGCTTGTACTATAATACCTGTTGACAAAAATATGGAACCCTTATGTTTTGATGAGAAATATAAGAGTAATCCACATGCATATGTTAAGTTATGGAAACATCATGCTGCCCAAAAATATGCTGACAAGATTAATGAAGTAGCAAAAAAAAGAGGAGAGACTTTTCCAAAATTATACGGTGGTAAAATTTCATCTGAATGGCTTATTCCAAAAGTTATGCAAATCATTGATGAAGCTCCAGAAATCTATGAAGCAACGGACCAATTTATCGAAGCAGGAGATTGGGTAGTATACAAGTTAACTGGAGAGGTTAAAAGAAGTAGCTGTTTTGCAGGCTATAAGGGGTTATGGCATAAGCGTAATGGTTATCCAACAAAAGAATTTCTAGGTGCAATAGATGAAAAATACAGAAATATGGTTGAAGATAAAATAAGTACAGATATTTACCCTCTTGGGGATAAAGCAGGTGAGATTAACCAAGTAGGTATGAATCTTACTGGATTAAAACAAGGAACAGCTGTTGCAGTAGCTATTATAGATGCACATGCGGCAGTACCAGCAGCTGGTATATGTGAAGAAAGTAAAATGCTGATGATTATGGGAACTTCCACCTGTCATATGTTGCTTAATAAAGATGAGATTATTGTACCTGGTATTGCAGGGCTTGTAGAAGATGGAATATTACCTGATTTTATAGGTTATGAAGCTGGTCAGGCATGTGTAGGTGATCATTTTGGCTGGTTTGTAAAGAATTGTATATCTGAAAAGTACATCAATGAATGTAAGGAGAAAGATATTAACATTCATACATTATTAACTGAAAAAGCTTCCAAATTAAGAGTTGGAGAAAGCGGATTAATAGCACTTGACTGGTGGAACGGTAACCGTTCAGTATTGGTTGATGCTGATTTGACAGGTTTAATCATGGGATGTACATTAACTACAAAACCAGAAGAAATATATAGGGCGCTTATTGAAGCAACGGCTTTTGGAACTAAGATGATAATTGATACATTCGAGGAATATGGTGTAGAAATAAAAGAATTATATGCGGCAGGGGGTATAGCCCAGAAGAACTCTTTGATGATGCAGATATATTCAGATGTAACTAACATGGATATTCATATATGTGATTCCAACCAAGCTGTAGCTCTAGGTTCAGCAATGTTCGGTGCTGTGGCAGCAGGAAGAGATAAAGGTGGTTACGATACAATAATAGAAGCAGTAGATAAGATGTCAAAAGTAAAAGAAGAATATTATAAGCCTATAAGAGAAAACAATGAAATTTATGAAAAATTATTTAATGAATATAAATTACTTCATGACTACTTTGGCAGAGGTGGAAATGACGTTATGAAGAGATTAAAAGATATTAAGTTATCCTACAAATAAATACTTGGTTAGCCTTGGATAAGTTTACATAATTTTATCGTGCTATTTGAGTGTTATATCCAACAATATACAGTATTTCTAAATACTTATAGTGGATTATTATACTTGTAACATGTATAATTATTATATTATGTTAACTTAGGGGTGAATGAAGTGAAAAATAAGAAGTTGGTTATTATAGTGATTAGCGTTCTTATATTGATAGCATCTGTTACAACGTTTTTATTAACTAAAAAAGAATATGAAGAAATGACATATAATGAGTTTGTTAACTATGTTGAACAAAGTTCCGTTGGGGAAGTAACTATAATTGATGATAACACGTTGTATGTTAAGTTGAAAGATAATGATAAGACAGTATATAAAGTTCCAAATCCCTTGAAGGATGGCTTCAAAGAATATCTGTTATTACAGGATATTAAAGTAGGAGCTGGAAGTAGTTCTGGGCTTGAAAAAACTTTTCAGACTGTTGGTGTTGGATTGCTTCTTATTGGAGTATTATGGTATATCAGAAAAGGTTCAGGCAATAACAAACAAGTCATAGTTGATGCCAATAAGAATAAGATAAACAATAACAATGTAGTCAATTTCAGCAATGTGGCTGGAAATGAAGAAGCAAAAGATTTAGTAGGAGATATTATTGATTTTATTAAGACACCTGAAAAATACTCTTCAATGGGAGCTAGAATGCCTAGAGGTGTATTATTATATGGTCCACCAGGAACAGGTAAAACCCTTATGGCTAAAGCTGTTGCTGGAGAGGCAGACGTACCTTATTATGCAGTAAGTGGTTCTGATTTTATACAGATGTATGTAGGGGTTGGTGCCAGCAGGATAAGACAATTATTCAAAAAAGCCAAAAAAAGCGAAAAAGCAGTTATTTTTATAGACGAGATTGATGCAATCGGTAAGACAAGAGCAGGTAAAGCTTCAGCAAGCAATGATGAAAGAGATCAAACATTGAATGCTCTTCTTACGGAGATGTCAGGTTTTAATGATAACGAGGGAATAGTAGTAATTGCTGCAACTAACCGTATTGATACACTTGATCCTGCATTGCTTAGACCTGGTAGATTCGATAGACAGATTGAGATAGGGTTGCCAGACTATAATGCTAGAAGAGCTATAATATCTTTACATGCCAAGAATAAGCCAATTCATGATACAGTAGATATTGATAGTATAGCTAAGGATACAGTATATTTTAGTGGTGCCATGTTAGAAAATCTCATGAATGAGGCTGCTATAATTACAGCAAACTGTAATGAAAAAGCTATAAGAAAACAACATATAGACAAAGCTTTCTATACAGTTATAGCTGGTGCAGAGAAAAAGGATAGAAGTAATATTACTGATAAAGACAGACAGATAACTGCATATCATGAAGCAGGACATGCACTCATGACAAAGTTATTATTACCAGATAACATTATATCAAAAGTTACTATAATACCTAGTACCAGAGGTGCTGGTGGATTCAGTATGAGTATACCAAAAGACAAGATGTATCAGAGTAAAAAAGAAATTATTAGTAATATAAAAGTTTTGCTTGCAGGTAGAGTTGCTGAAGAAATCATTTTTGGAGAAGATGGTGTAACAACTGGTGCAAGTAACGATATTGAAAAAGCATCCAATCTTATAAAAGACTATATTGTAAAATATGGTATGGATGACAAGTTCGGATTATTCAATTTTGAATCAGCTAATGTTAATGATACGGCAATAATAAATCAATGTAGAGAAGAAATCAAAAAAGCGTATATAAGTGCAAAAGATACATTAGAAAAAAACAAAGAATATCTTAGTAGAATTGCAAGTATGCTTATTGAAAAAGAAACTATTGATAATAATGATATAGAAGAGATTTGTGCATAGATTATGCAAGTAAGCAATGAGGTATTGCAAGATAATTTAAGTGAATTATGTAATCAGCAATGATATTTAATTAGTCATATGAATTTTCATATGGCTTTTTTTCTGTATTGATTGTTTTTATATGTGCCTAAGATTGGATGGGATGGGTTAGTGGTTTTGGTTGTTATTTTATTTTGGACAACAAAAATGTGTTGAAACCATATATAATGATAATCACTCTCGTTACATTTGTTGCTTTTATCTGATTTCGAAGGAATGGCAACAAGCTGTAAAAATCGTTCTTATCATTATATATGGTTTATCTTATGGTTTGGCGCTCTGGAGTTTGGTTCTTGAAGATATCTGACATTAGGTTAGTAGTTGGGTATTTTTTTTATACCTAATATTCCTAAGGGAATTCATAGTACTTTTTATAATAAATTGTTGACATATACAGTCCGACTGTATATAATTAGTTTGTACAGTTGGACTGTATAGTTTGGCTATATAGTTTTGCTGTATAATAAGATATGGGAGTTTGATGATGGATGAAAAAGAATAAGGAGCTTCCTCTTACGGAGACGGTTTATTATATACTTTTGGCATTGAATGAGCCGGCGCATGGATATTTGATTATGCAGAAGGTGGAAGAGTTAAGTGATGGGCAAGTTAGATTAGCTGCTGGGACTTTGTATGGAGCCATTGAGAATTTATTGAAGTTAGGATTTATTATGCCTGTAAAGAGTGAGGATAAGAGAAGAAAGGTATATTTAATTACTGATAAGGGTAGAGAGATATTGCTTCTTGATTATAGGAGGATGCAGCATATTATAAAGATAACGGAAAGAAGTCTTGGGATGGGAGGTAGTGATACTGATGAAGAAATTTAAGATATTCGTGAATTTTGATAAGGAAGAGAAATGGTTGAATGAAATGGCTAGGAACGGATGGCAGTTGAAGGGGAAATCAACAAGATACAGATTTTGTAAAGGAGAGCCAGAGGATACGGTTATTAAGGTTGATTATAGAGTTTTTAATAAGAGGGATGCTTATGAAGATTATTTAATGTTGTTTAAAGATAGTGGATGGGAACATATTTGTGGAAATCGTTCTTGTGGATCCCAATATTTTAAGAGAATTGATGAGAGTAGTGATTCTGATATATTTTCTGATCTTTCATCAAAAGCTGGTAGATATAAAAGGTTATCTAATGTATGGATGTCTTTAGCAATGTGCTATTTGACTATTTTTATATCATTTTGCTTATCAAATACTATTGATATAAATGCACTTCTACACCCAAAGTTATTATATTATACACCAGGGTTATGGGAGAGGTCGGGAGCAGCTTTTTGGAAAGCATTTCTTATTGAGACACCTATTGTACTATTAAGAGGTTTTATATGGTATTTAATTCCTGTTTTCTTTATAGCATTTGTTATTTTTGCATTATTATCGGAGAAAGAGTATAGAAAAATGAAAAAGGTTACTATAGCAAAATAAAATGTGAAAAATATTATAGTAAGAGTGGAACTTTTTACCAAGGACTTTCGTCTAACTAGGGATGGAAAAATTACGTAGTTATTTAAAATGTTAAGGAGGATATTTATGAGAAAAGTGTTGAAGAGAGTTATGGCAACCGTATTATGCATTTTAACGTTGTCACAAGGAATTTATGCTAATGAATTAGTTGCTGTGAAAGAAAAAGAAACGGATAGCAGCATATTGAAAGTGGATGAAATTGCAGAAATAGTAAAGAAAGAATTAAAAATAGGTAAAGAGTTTGAAGTAGAAGATTCAAGTTTGTCTACTGATGATTATTATCTAAAAAAAGTATGGAACTTGATATTTGAATCAGATGATAAGAATATTCAGGTTAGAGCTAATGCTGAAACAGGCAAAATCATCGAATTTGAACATTGGGGTAGAAACGATGGTGAAGTATTAAAATATACTAAGGACCAAGTCAGAAAAACAGCTGAAAAGTATATTGATGATAATTATGCTGATATAAAGAAGGAACTAGTTGAGATAGAAGAAGATAAGTTCAATAGATATATTTCTTATTATGGAAGAAATAATTATGTATTTATTTATGCTAGAAAATTGAATAATGAAATATTCAAAGATAATTATATATCAATCTCAGTATCAGGAATAACTGGTGAAATTACTGGATTCAAGTTTATTTGGGATGATAGTAAATACACTAAGAAAAATGGTGAAATCTCTGAAAAAGAGGCAAGAGCTATTTTTGAAAAAGAAGATGCACTGAAATTAAAATATATAAAAGTAAACAAAGAAGATGATAAAAATACTATTTTAACTCTAAAACCTGTTTATTATTATGAGATGATGAATTCTGGTCTTCTTGATTCAGCATCAAAAAAATTCTACAATGTTGAAGACATATACTCATATAATGGAGATGAGATAGTTTATAATGGAGCATTAAAGAGCGAAAAGCAAGCTGATGGTCTAGATATGGGTAGAGAAATGATACCTGAAGAAGGTGCAATCTCTAGAGAACAAGCTCAAAAGACTATCTTAGAGAAAATATCAAAAATAACAGATACCAAGAATCTTGATATCAAACGTAGTAACTATCAAGGGTGGTATAATGGAATAAACGGTAAATTCTGGAATATGACTCTACAGAACGATGAAGATAACTTATATGTAAATGTAACATTAGATGCCGATTCTGGTAAAATATTAAGAATAAATTATAATAAACATTCTTACAGGAATAATGACTCAATCAATAGATTGAAATTAGAATTAGCTTCTGGAGAATTGACAAAAGAAGATTTTGAAATGAAAGCAAAACTCATGTTAGCTGCAGGTGAAATAACAAAAGAGCAATATGACAATAGGTCAAAAGATATTGAAGAGAATGCTAAAATAGATACTGATGCTCTAAATAAAAAAGCGCAAAGTATTATGAGTGATATGTTCCCTAATATAGATAAGAAGGAATATTCTATTGATATAGAACCATCACAAGATGAAAAAGTTAAAGCATATGTAAAAGGTACAAGAGTAATTAATGATATTGAATATAGTAGAAATGGTTTTTCTATGGAATTTGATGTAGAAACTAAGGAAGTTGTAAGATTCTCATTTGACTGGTTCTACAATATAGAAGTTGAAGAACCAAAAACTATTATTGCTGAAGATAAAGCAAGTAAGATATTCTATGACCAAGTTGGTTTTGACAAAGAGTTAATACAAATAAAAGATAAAGACAAAGAAGAAAAAGAAAATGTTTTATTACCATTAAAAGATTTAGCCCTAGTCTATAAGTTGAAGCCATACAGATTCTCATATATTGATGTTGAAAATGGTAAATTATTAGATTATTGCGGAGAAGAATACAAAGATAATGATGAGGCGGAGTATTTTACAGATATAAAAGGTAATAAATATGAACAATCAATAAAACTTATGAACAAAATGGGATTCATAAGAGAAACTAACGAGAAATTCTCACCTAATGCAACATTAACTAAAAAAGATGCAATCAAATGGATTGTTCTAACACTATCAAGACAATATGAGTATATACCAAGTGCTAAACGAAATCACTTTGGTAATGATGAAATCAGCTTCAAAGATATAGATGAAGATGATGAATATTATAGATATGTTGTTGATGCTGTAAGAATGAATATTATTGAAGATGGTAAGTACTTCAATAAAAATCATAAAGTAACATTAATGGAAATGACAAAATGGATTATCAATGGTATGGGACAGAAAGATTTAGCTGAGTATACAGATATTTTTGCTAAAGAAGAAGGTGTAGCAAATGATGATCAAGGTTATATTGGATTAGCTAAATATTACAAACTAATTGAGAACACTGCTAATATTGAAAAAACTAAATCAAAAGCAGAGACAATTGATATTATATATGATTTTATTGCTAATCTAGAAGAAAGTAATAAATAAATAATTTTATGAGGGGAGTTAACTTAGGTTCATAAGACCTAAGGAAACTAAATATATAAGAAGAGAATAGATTTCATTTAGTCTATTCTCTTATATTATTTTTACGAAAACTTATGGGGGAATATCCTGTAAGTTTTTTCATTTGTTTACTAAAATAGTATTGGTCATTATATCCGATTACTTCTGATATCTCTTTAATGGTTAGGCTGCTAAATATGAGAAGTTGTTTAGCTTTCTTTATACGATACATATTAAGATATGTAATAATGCTTTTACCTGTATTGGACTTGAATATCTTGCTTATATAATCTTTACTTAGACCAATATAATTAGAGATTTCCTCAAGAGTCAGTTTTTCATAATAATGGTGTTTGATATACTCAAGAATCAGGTTAGTGATGTCTTTTTGAGTATTGATGGGTGGTTCCACATCTGGACATATTTGTTCTAGGATACATTTGAAAAGTTGCAGCAAATAGATCTTACAATCAAATTGCCAGTAAAAATGTTTTGACTTATAAGAATCGATTATTGACTTATACAAGTGCTTTATTTTTTCAGGATTCTTGACTACTAGATAATCTGGGAACTCCAAACCATTGGATAATATGATATTAGGTCTGATTAAATAATCATCTGGCAGGCTATCGCAAAATAACAAATGACTTTTTTCAGTAAGATATTTATTAATGTGCTGATCTCCATCAAAATAGATGAAATCAAAATGAATCCAATATATTTCAGGAGTTTGTTTTTTATCAAACCATAATCTAGTAGGGGTATTAGGTTTTACCAATACGAGGGTGCCTTTTTTTATATGTTTGTAATTGCCTTTGATAGTCATATAGGCTTCGCCTTTATTACAGTAAAACATCTCATAATCGTAGATTTTACGCTCATGATCTGGCCAATTATCTTTTTGGAAACCAGCTTGTCGAACAAGTGGATTTATGTCATTCAAATCAACAATTATAGTCTTATCCATACCTATCACCTTTCTTATGAAATATCCTATTATTATAGCATAATCAATCTAGATATTTAAGAGAATTACAAGATTAGTCATAAAAATTAGAGTTACCTGTTGTTACCTTTTGAACAACAACGGAATTGTACAAAAAATAATTGGATTATCTATTTTATAATTTCTACAAGACATTATAATGAGTATTAATAACTTATAAATTCAAGGAGTGGTTGTATGGCTAGATTTGAAATAAAAAACAAAGAGTTTCATTATAATGGGGAACCTATAAGAATTATATCAGGAGCGATTCATTATTTTAGAACAGTGCCTGAATATTGGGAAGATCGATTGAAGAAGTTGAAGGCTTGTGGATTCAATACAGTTGAAACATATGTGGCTTGGAATATTCATGAACCAAAAGAAGGAGAATTCAATTTTGAAGGTATAGCAGATATAACAAGATTTGTAAAAACAGCTGAAGAGTTAGGGCTGATGGTAATAATCCGTCCAGGACCTTATATCTGTGCAGAATGGGAATTAGGTGGGTTGCCTAGCTGGTTATTAAAATATACTGACATAGAATTAAGATGCTATAACAAAACATATCTTGATAAAGTGGATTCTTTTTATAACAAACTTCTACCATTATTGAAACCATTATTATGCACTAATGGTGGTCCAATAATAGCTTTTCAGATAGAAAACGAATATGGAAGTTATGGCAACGATAAAAAATATTTGAATTATCTAAGAGAAGGTCTGATAAATAGAGGTATTGATGTAATGCTGTTCACCTCAGATGGACCTACGGATATAATGCTTCAAGGAGGAACATTGCCTGAAATCTATAAGACTGCAAATTTTGGTTCTCGTCCAGAAGAAGCTTTTGATAAGCTGAAAGAATATGAGAAAAAAGGTCCAATGATGTGTATGGAATTCTGGAATGGCTGGTTTGACCATTGGGGTAGTGAACATCATACAAGAGAGCCTCAAGATGTAGCTAAAGATCTTGATTCAATGCTAGGGATGAATGGAAATGTTAATTTCTATATGTTCCATGGTGGAACTAATTTTGGATTCTATAATGGTGCTAATTATGACAAGGGAAAACTATTACCAACTACAACTAGTTATGATTATGATGCTCTGTTGACTGAAGCAGGAGATATGACAGAAAAATATTATGCAGTTAAAAATACCATAGCTTCTTATTTTAATATCCCTGATGATTTAGAAGTTGAAAACACTAAGAAGATAGCTTATGGAAAAGTAAAGATGGAGGAGCAAGCTGAGTTATTTGAACACTTGAATATATTATCTAACCCTGTTGAGAATGCAGCTCCATTACCAATGGAAAAACTGGATCAATGTTATGGTTTCACCTTATATAGAACAAAAGTGACGGGTCCAAAAGGTAATGTAAAATTAACAATCAATAAATGTAATGATAGAGGAATCATTTATCTGGATGGGAAGTTCCAAGGTATCATTGATAGAACTGAGCAAGGTGATAAAAAGCTGGATATTATCATTGATAAAGAGGAAATGGTATTAGATATACTTGTAGAAAATCTGGGAAGAGTAAACTATGGTACTCTCCTAGGTGAATACAATGGTATAACTGAAAATGTACTCCTTGATTACCAACAGCAATTTGGTTGGGTCATGTATTCAATAGAGCTTAATAATATTGATAGTATACAGTATAGTACTATTAAAGAACAAACTACTCCATGTTTTTATAGAGGTTCATTTAATATAGATGAGATAGCGGATACTTTCATATTAATGGATAACTGGAAAAAGGGTGTCGTCTATATTAATGGATTCAACTTAGGTAGATATTGGGAAAAAGCACCACAGAGAACATTATATGTACCAGGACCATTACTAAGAATGGGTAAGAATGAAGTTGTAATATTTGAATTGCATGGACATGATGGTGATGATGTAACATTGACTGATAGACCAAAATTTGATTAGTTTTAACTAGTTTATAGTGTATTTTCTTAAGTATAAAAGATTACTTTGTTTTGTATGGACAAAGTAATCTTTTTATTGACTGATTTGGTTATATCTATTGAGAATATTGATAATTATTGGTATAATAAAGTTGGTGCTGTAAAATAAAAAAGGTAATAAGTACTAAATTAATTGCTAAAAATAGGTATAATTCACTAAAGGAATTTATTGCAACGTTGTTTGGTGATTAAATTTTATATAGTTTAAGTATTAAAAATATAAAATAATTAATAATTCCATAGAAAAAGTTTGAATTATATTTTAAGTATAAAAGGATATGTAGATTAAGACAGTACTTGACAAATCATGGTAACTAATGAGAAAATAGCTATACATAGTCTTTAATTGATAGGATAACGTAATATTTACTACAAGGGAGTGGCACTATGTACAAGATGGATAACTGTAACGATGATTTGTATCAATACTTGTTTGATAAATATTATAGACTTGTTTATACAACTGCATATAGAATCGTAAAGAATAAGGAAGACTGTGAGGAAATAACTCAAGACGCTTTTAGCATTGGCTTTAAGAATATGAACAAAATTAAGAATTTTGACCATTTTAGAAATTATATATTAAAAGCTGCTTATAATCTAGCAATTACAAGAGCTAAGAAAAACACTGCTCGTAATAATCTATTTCCTACAACCATCAATGAGGAAATTAGTAGCGATAAAGATACTATAGGAGAGGCTTTTGAAGATATTTACGTAGAACAAATTATGGACAAGTTACCTCATGTTGACAGAGAGGTAATGTTGTTAAGCATTCAGGGGTATAAAGTTAGGGAAATTGCTCAACTATTAAGCATATCTGTACCAAATGCAAAAGTCAAATTGCATAGGACAAGAAAATTACTAATGCAGAATATGAAGGGGGAGTTAATTTATGAGAAACAACAACAACAGCAACAAAAACAAAGCGTATAGTGAATTAGATGAAAAATTAAAGATTCATCTAGAAAACAGTATGAATGATGTACATATTGATGAGGATGCAAAAAATAAAATCTGGAATAATCTAAGTAAGGAAATACATGAAGAACAATTAAAAAAGAAATTTAGGGTTAGAAGAACTTATAAAGCTGTAGTTACAGCTTGTATAGTGATAGTAGCATTGGTTTCAGTTGATTTATCTAGTAACGCAAGTTTATTCAAAAGGTTACTAACTAGTGTAAGTGGTAATACAATCCAATTCCATTCAAGGGATTCTAAACCTTATGAAGAAAACAGAGATCCAGAACTTGATGCTAAGGTAGCGGAGATTAATGAAATAAATGGTAGAAAATTTATTTCACCAGTGTTACCTGATAATTATACTGTTAAAAATATTGATGACAGTGGTACTACTTTATTAATAACTCTTGTAGATGACAATAATAATTTTTTGAAAATAAGAGAAAAAGATGTTAGTATGTGTGAAACAGGTACTGCTGCTAATTATAATCAGTTGCAATTTGATAAAGAAACTTTTAATAATAATGGTATAGAATATACTATTCTAAATAATGATAGTTTAATCATTGGAATTTTTGTAAAAGGAGATATTGAATTCGAGGTTATAGGTATAGATTATTCAATAGTGTTTGAGACTACATTGTCTTTACAAGAATAATATAAGGGTTGATTAATTCAACCCTTATATTATTTTATTTATTAAAATACAATTTGTTTATTTAGCTGTTACTTCTGGAGAAGTGTTGATTTTAACATAATTTTCTCCATCAACAGTTGCATAGTGATATGTTTTAACTCGATATTTTGAACCAGAATTAGTTGGTCGGTAAGTAGGATTTTTGTCAATATAAGTAGTGTTAGATTCTGTATATGTATATGTTTTTACAGTTGACCAATAGCCATTAACTTTTTCTTGAACATTGATTGTAAGTTTTAATTCATCACAAGTTTGAGTAGAAAAAGTACTACTGATAATTGCAAGAAAACCATCTGAATCACTAACGCTATCTGTACAATAAGATAACGGGTCATCTACTGAATCTAAAGTAGCTCTAAGTAGTGTATTACCAATTCTTGATTCTTCCACTATCATGTGGTCTCCTTGTGCATTAACTCCTACTGATAATACTGATGTTAATAAAACCGTTAATAATAATAATTTAATCTTTCTCATTTGTAATCATTCCTTTTCTTATTTTTTAATTTTATTTTTTTTATCATAAAAACGTCTACATTTATATAAGGGCAAAAAGTCCTAAAAGGTTACAAAAATATATAAAAAAATTCTTTTTCTACGTAATTAGTAAATTGTATGCTACAAATAAAAGTGTCGATTATTGTTGAATCTATGCCTGTTTTCAAGTAATAAGAAATGATCTAAAAAAGTTTAAGTTTAATAATTGATAATTTTTGTATTAATTTTCCTATATATACATATAGAGTATATTATAAATCAATTAATACTATAAATCAACAATGATTATATAATAATCGTAATATTGTCACAATATTATATTGTTGCTATTTTGAGAAAGAGGTATAACATGTGAAGAATTAATATAGTCAAGAATTAATATATGTGTTAATAGGAGTCTGAATAGGAAACAGGTAATAGTACCTATTTCTAAAATGTGTCATGAAATTTTTTTGTTCATTGAATCTAATATTGATTTATTATCAAAATGGTTAGGATCTTTCTTTCTTAATTCAAGTTCATCTAATATCATTGAATAAACATTTTCAGTGATAAAATATTTTTTAGTGATGATATAATAAACGATAATTGCCATTATCAATGGAACAATAGCTATTCCTATACGTAAAATCAATAGCATATTATCAGTGGCAGTAGCAATTATAGCATTAGCTTCTTGACTTCTCATACTTTCTGAAATTCCCACTGATGACTCAAGATCTGAAATCTTTCTTGAAAGACCATAAATACCACTTGATATTAAAACAATGGTTACTATAGCTTGTTGAACAGCTCCAGAAATCTTTGCAGTCAAAGGTCTTAATGAAAATGATACCGACTCATTTCTCTCACCAGTCAAGTATTCATCATATTCTATAGTATTTGAAAATTGAACTAAGATAACTAAATAGATTAATCCGTATCCACCAAAAATAAGTACTCCACCAATACAAAAAGTTATGATACTATGAGGAAGAATAGGAATGTAACCTGTCAAGAAAAATACTATATATCCAATGATACTTAACCTAAAAGCATGTTTTACAATTTGCATCCGATTGAATTTTTTAGTCAGTATAGGGTAAAGAGCTGTAGAAATCAAAGAGATAAGAGCATAGACTGCAATAAAGATAGTCATGTTCTTTCCATCATATCCAAATTCAAAGTAGAACATATTTATTCCAAGAGCATTAATAATTGATTGCAATAAATAATGAAAGAATAGGGCAATAGTTATCCATAATAATTGATCATTGCTTTTAATCATCTTGAACATCTTAGAAAAGGATACTTTTGGTTTATCATTCAATACTCTTTCGGGTTTTTCTTTTACAAATAATACACAAATGATTTGACATACAATGAATAGAAGACCAACAAAGATAGCAATATTTCTATAAGCTGTAACCATATTTCCAGTAGTTAGGATAGGAACTAATCCACCAACAAAAAAAGCACCAACGTTTGCAAAGAGTGCAACTAGAGTTGTAAGCTGGTCTCTAGTTCTTGGCTCGCTTGATAAAGAGGGTAACATGGACCAGTAGGCAATATCATTCATGGTAAATGTCATGCCCCATAGTAAATAAGCGATTCCGAAGAAACATACAAAACCCCAACCCTCAGGTCTAATCATGAATAGAGACATTATAATGAATCCATTAATTATAGCTCCTATAAATATCCAAGGTTTGAATTTTCCCCACTTAGTATGAGTATTTTCTATTATCATACCCATTAGTGGGTCATTGACACCGTCCCATATCCTGCATAGAACGATTATGATTGTCAGAGCACTAAATTGGGCAACACTAAGCCCCATAGTAAACTGTATGTAGGTTAATAAAAATAATGAGACTAAATTAAAAGCTGCATCCCGTCCAATACCTGTTGAAGAAAACACCCATTTTGAAACACTATCAACATCACAAACATAATTTGCTGTACCTAGATTTTCCATAGTATTCCCCCAAGAAATTTATTTTTTAACCTATGATTAATTACAAAAAGCAAAAGTTGACTCCTTTCAAATGATATATTTTGTGTGTTAATTCAATGATTTTTTACCTTTTGTTGATTAATCTACCTATACAAAAATTATAGCAGATAACAATATTTTGTCAAATTATGCATATAACCCATTTAAGTTAAATAATTTAACTAAATAACTAATATTAATTAAGATATTATGCAATATGTACCTTAGTAATGAAATAAAAAAATATGTATTAATATTACAAAGAATAGATAATAATTATTTATATTACTAGATCTTTGTTTTATTATTAATACATATTTATAAAAAGATATAAATGACAGTTGTGTTATTATTCTTCTATCTCTAGTGATTTTATACCATATTCTAATTTATCACTTAAGCTTATTAATTTATCCCTGATACGTAATCCTTCGTCACCAGCTTGAACAATTGGTTGATAATTATTATATTTTGTATCGCCAGATAATCTAAAAGGTACTATAGAAAGTCTGATATCTATTATTTCTTTATCGTCCAAATCTATTTGTTGTCTTAATAATATTGTATCAACGTCTTTATGTTTTGCGTCGTATAATATTTCATTTCCACCAAAAACAAAATTTCCAAGACTATAGGCTATATATTTACCATTGTATAACTCAATTCCTTGTAAAATGTGAGGGTGATGACCTATAACCATATCAGCTCCACAGTCAATTGCAAAATGTCCTAATTTTTTCTGATACTCTGTAGGCATATTATTGTACTCGACTCCCCAATGGAAAGAACATACAATTACATCAGCACCATCCTGATTGGCTTTCAGTATATCTTTTTTTACCTTATCAAATATATCTTCTGGCTCATCCTTGACCATATGTCCTATGAAGGCTGTTTTGATGCTATCAATATTTTTAATATGGACATATTCATTTCCAGATACTCCTATACCTGCATCATTCATATTCTTGACCGTATCAGCATAGCCTTCTTCTAAATAATCATAGCTATGGTTGTTTGCTATATTTACAACCTCAATACTAGATGAGGTTAGAAAATTAGTATATTCTTTTGGTCCTTTAAATCTCCATTTTTTATTAGCAAGTTTTGTTGCATCTGTTAATGTTCCTTCAAAATTGATTAATGTTATATCATCTGATTTAATCCATTTAAAAGCATTTATGAAAGGATATTCATAATCATTATTATTATCAGCTAGTACATCTTCAAATGATTTTCCTTTTGTAACTTCCGGAAAACTACCTAGAGTACAATCTCCTATAGCAGTAATGGTTATTGTTTTTCTATGGTGATTTATTATATCTGTATCTAATTCATCATCAGTACTAGACTTATCATCATTTTCCGCTTTATCAGTTGTTTCTGTGTCAGTACTTGTAGTATTGGTATTATCATCACTTGTTTCCTTATCAATAATGGGATTATCCTCTTCTGATTTTAGATTACTGCATCCTCCAATCATAAGTATAAAACAGCTGATAGCTAAAATAGTAACCATGAAATTTTTTATTGTTTTTATCATATGTGCACCCACCTATTTATTTATTTTCGTAGTCTCAATGTTTAAAAATTATAGTATTTTAATAATATTATAAGCTTTTACCTTAATAAATTCAATTGGTCTTTATTTTATAATTTTAGTCTATATATGTGAATTTATTACTATAAGGTAATAACTCAACTTTCCCAGTATAATTCGTAATTAAATCCTTGATATACTAGCTTGTGAAGAGATAAGTTAGTTGAAATTATATAATGTATATAGATATTTGAACAGGACAAATGGTAAGATTTATTTATTATATGACATGATATTATTATCCTATTTTTTTTAATATGTATTTGAGTGTATAATAATACTCTAAATTATGAAAATGGAGGAAAAAGAATGAATTATGTCAACAAAAGGGTAGTTGTGTTATTTTTAGCAATATTTATGTTAATATATCCAATGAAGGGTGTATATGCATCAAATAACGAAAATACAGCAACAAAAGAAAATGAAGATAAGTATTATATGTCCTATTTAAACACATTAAACCACAAAGAACTTATTGAGGTATTGGAGACAATTAAATGGAGTGATATGCCTGAATTATTCGAGTTCAATGAAGATATCCACGAATTCTATAAAGATAAAGAACGTGTACAAGCTGTTATTGATGCACTTAAAGAAAAAGGTACTTCTTATACAGCTTCAGATATGAAGGGTATCAGAACATTAGTAGAGGTACTGAGATCAGGAACATATGTTGCATATTATAATGCTAAAGATGACTTGAAGTATCTGAATGAAGAGAATTTTGACAATGATTGTATATCTGCTATGCTAGCAATACAAGCAAATGAAAATTTTGGTTTAGGTACTAGTGTACAGAATGAAATTATAGTAGCATTAGGAAAGCTGATATCAAATACATCATGTACTCCAGAGCTTGTTAATAATTCAGCTAAGGTAATAAATCAGTACAACAACAATGTAAATGATTATATAACTGATCGTTCAAAAACTACAGCATTACATGAACTTATGAACGGTATTTTAAAAGCTATTAAGAGAGATGTTAGACTAGAAAGGGATATCAAAAATACTGAGTGGTATGGTAATATTGACGATTACATTAACTCTTTCAAGAAAATTGCTTTATTAGAAGATATAGATGAGAATAATACTTGGTTAGTTAATAACTGTATTTACCAAATAGCTGAGTACGGTAGATTTCATACTGATTCAAGGGTAAATTTAAAGATTCTTACTGATGCAATGAATATTTACCCTGATTTAAGTGAACCGTATTTAGATGCAGCGAAAGGTATATCAGATAATTACGGAAGTAAAGATTACAACGATAAACCTGTAGATTATAATAAGGTCAAAAAAGATGGTATAGATCATTATCTGCCAAAAACTTATACATTTGATAATGGTAAGATGATTATAAAAGCAGGTGATAAAGTAACTGAGGAAAAAATAAAAAGACTTTATTGGGCTTCAAAGGAAGTCAAGGCGCAATTCTTCAGGGTATCGGGAAGTGATGAAGCTCTTGAACCTGGGAATGCGGATGATATTTTAACAATAGTAATATATAATAGTCCTAGTGAGTATAAGGTGAATTCAAAACTATATGGATATAGTACTGATAATGGTGGTATCTATATTGAAAACATAGGAACATTTTTCACATATGAAAGAACACCTCAAGAGAGCATCTATAGCTTAGAGGAGCTTTTCCGTCATGAATTCACACATTATCTACAAGCACGCTATATTGTACCTGGTTTATTCAACCAGACTGAAATGCATAAAAAAGACAGATTGACTTGGTTTAGTGAAGGTGGAGCAGAATTTTTTGCTGGTTCAACTCGTACTTCCAGTGTACTTCCAAGGAAGTCAATGATAAGGGGATTGCCTCAAGAGCCATCTGGAAGATATTCAGTATCCAAAACTCTTCATTCAAGATATGGATCATTTGAATTTTACAGCTATGCATTTATGTTTGATAGTTATATATACGGTAATAACTTTGAAACTTTTGTCAACTTGAATGAATATATTAAAAATAGTGACGTAGAGGGATATGACAAATATATTGAGGTATTAAGCAATAAAGATGAATTAAATAATAATTATCAAGAATATATGCAGGACTTAATTGATAGCTATGATAACTTGACTACACCATTAGTATCTGATGATTATTTGAATGAATATGAATATAAAGATATTGAAAGTATAGAGAAGGATATCAAGGAGTCTACTGGTTTAATTGATGTCAAAGTAGAAGAAGACTCCTCACAATTTTTTGATACATTTACTGTAAAGGGTTCATTTATAGGAGATAAATCTGTTGATAAATATAGTGATTGGCAAGCAATGGATAAAAAAGCTAATAGCATGCTAAATCAAATAGCTGAAAATAATAATTGGGAAGGATATAAGACTCTTACATGCTATTTTAAAAATTATAGAGTTAATTCATCTAATAATGTTGAATATGATATAGAATTTCATGGCAAGCAAGGAGATAAAAATTTTATTCCTAATATATTACCAATAGCTGTATTTGAATGCCCTGACAGAATTGTAGAGGATACAATAATTGATTTTGACAGTACTTCTTCCTTAGATGCGGATGGTAAAATAGTAGCTTACGAGTGGGATTTTGGAGATGGAGAAACAAGTGAGGAAGCAAATCCATCACATAAATATAAAATACCTGGACAATATACTGTAACTTTAAAGATAATGGATGATAGAAGAGGTAAAGCTTCTATGATTAAAAAAATTGAAGTTCAGGAATTAAATAATGGAGAAATAGAAGAAACAGAGGAAAATAACATTCCAGAAAATGCTACTGAGATTCCAGCTTCATATGTAAAGATAAATGGAAAATTTGGTGACAGAGATTTAGTTGACGTATATTATTTTGATGCAGTAGAAACTGGAGAAATAGATATTGTATTCAATAATTTAAGTAAGGATAAAATGTTTTGGGTGTTGTCTCATGAATCAGATAAAGATGCAAGAATAGGTTGTGGTACGATTTATGAATCAACTTTAGAGAATGTGAACATAGAAAAATCAGGACGCTACAACTTGACAATCTATAAATCAACAAGAGATGACTCACTATATAACTTCAAGATTAAAGGAAGTATTTTAGCTGATAAGGAAGATAAAAAAGACAACTTCATGGAGATTGAAGAAAATAACACTTATGATACTGCAAATGAGATAAGTAACCTAAATACAACAATAGAAGCTTCAATGGGCGGAAGAGATAATCAGGATATATTCTCTATTGATGTTAAACAAGCTGGTACTATATCTTTTGATGTAGTTAATAAAGGAGACAAACCTATTAACTGGGTGTTATTCAAAGAAGGAAATTTTGAAGAATATATCTATGGTGAAAAAATATTTGATGAAGGGTCAAAAGAAATATATATTGATGAGCCAGATAAATATTATATTCACGTGTATAAAGTGACTGATGAAATTGGTGATTATACGGTAAAAATAAAAGCTGATGATGCTTCTGAATCTGTATCCGAAAATATGGGATACTAATTGTTAAAAATACTTTTTTCATATCTCATATAATTAATTGGAGAAAACAGTTTTCTTGAATATTATAAAAAGGTTAATGAAATAATAAAAATGAGGTATGTAAGAGATTATCATCCATATCATATCAATAAAATAGATGAAGGAGACATTAAAATGGAGCATAAACAAGACGACAGAAGAGATAATGTAGATAGAATTCAGTATAATATTGATAAAACGGTTCAGAATATTCATTTAGCCAATGAAATGATTGAAGAGACTGATGACGAGAAAATGAAGAAAACATTAGAAGAGAAAAACAAAAGAAGAGAAGAATCATTGAACAGTATGAGAAATGAAATAGAAGATGAAGCAAGAGATAAAAAAGATGGATATAGATAAAAATTGTTAGATGACCCCTTCATGGGGTCTTTTTTTCTTATAGGAAAGTTACTTGAATTTTACATAATAAAAATTTGTTCTTGCTATTATTATTAATAATGTTATAATAAAAAAGAAAAAACAACAATAAAAAAGGGTGGGAATAGGTGGTTTTATGTTAGCAATTGATAGAAGAAAAACAATATTAGAGATAATTAATAAAGAAGAAAGCGTAAAAGTATTGGATCTCAGCAAACAGTTTAATGTTACTCTTGAGACAATACGAAGAGATCTTGAAAAACTAGAAAATGAAGGCTACATAACAAGAAGTTATGGTGGAGCTGTACTTAATAAAAGCACTAATGAAGACATATCCATTAACATAAGAGAAGCAACTAATAAAGAAGATAAAAACTTAATAGGAAAAGCAGTGGCTGATTTAATTCAAGATGGTGATACCATTATGATGGATTCAAGTACAACAGCTTTATACGTTGCAAAATACCTAAAAGGTAAAAAAATCACCATTATAACTAATGCATTGAAAATACCTATGGTTTTAGCAGGTGATTCCAACATTCAAGTCATATCAACAGGTGGAACACTAAAAAGTACTTCCTTATCGTTTGTAGGACACTGGGCAGAATCAGCCATTGAGAAATACTATGTGAATAAAACAATAATCAGCTGTAAAGCAATTAATATCGAACATGGAATCATGGAACCACATCAGTTGGAAACAGAAGTAAAGAAAAAGATGATAAAAACTTCTGAACAGGTGATATTGGCTGTTGATAGCAGTAAATTTGATAAAAAATCATTTATCAAAGCTTATAATCTGGATAAATTAGATATTATTGTCACTGACAAAGAATTATCCAATAAATGGGTTGAGACTTTACATGATAATAAGGTTGATGTAATAAAAGTAGGTGAAGGGATAGAGTAATAATCACTTATCTACTTCAAATATAACAAAACAAATAAAAACCAACAAGAAAACAGTGCAAATATACAAATTTTGTGCTGTTTTTTTGTTGTAAAGATACTTGACTAATGTTGGTTGTTCTGTTATTATTATATTAAACAAAGATAATAAAAGAAAAACAAACAAGAACAAAGAAGTTTTAAATATATTATTAGGAGGATTAATATGATAGGTGAATATGATGTAAAGAAACAAATATGTGAAATTGGTAGGAGAATCTATGATAGAGGTATGGTTGCAGCTAATGACGGTAATATTAGTGTAAAAATATCTGACAATGAATTTTTATGTACACCAACTGGAGTAAGCAAAGGTTTTATGACTCCAGATATGATTTGTAAAGTAGATGTTAACGGAAATGTTTTACAAGCGAACAAAGGATTAAAGCCATCATCAGAAATAAAGATGCACTTAAGAGTATATAAGCAAAGACCAGATGTAAAATCTGTTGTTCATGCTCATCCAATCTATGCAACAAGTTTTGCTATAGCTGGTATACCACTTACTCAACCAATCATGCCAGAAGCTGTTATATCATTAGGTTGTGTACCAATCGCTGAATATGGAACACCTTCAACTGATGAAATTCCAGATGCAGTTGAAAAATACTTGGAAAATTATGATGCAGTATTATTAGAGAATCATGGTGCGTTAAGTTATGGAGATAGTCTTATGACTGCTTATTTCAAAATGGAATCATTAGAGTTCTATGCTCAATTATTATATACATCAAAACAACTTGGTGGACCACAAGAATTATCAGATTCACAAGTTCAAACATTATATGATCTAAGAAGCAAGTTCAATTTATCAGGAAGACATCCTGCTAATCTTTGTAAAGCAGATGGAAGCAGCTGTAGTGCAGCTAAAGACAATGCACAAGTAAGTAATAACGATGTAAGTGCAATCGTTGCTGAAGTAACTAAGAGAGTCATCGAGCAATTAAAATAATATTTCTCTTGAGGAGAGATTAAGTATGAAGCGTTCAAAAAGATTTGAAATACTTGACAAAAGACCTATTAATCAAGACGGATATATCAATGAATGGCCAGAAAAAGGATTTATTGCTATGAATAGTCCTCTTGACCCAAAACCATCTGTTGAGGTTAGAAGTAATACTATAACCAGGATGGATGGAAAATCAAGAGAAGAATTCGACTTTATTGACCAGTTTATTGCAGATTACGCAATTGATATAGAGCTGACAGAAGAAATGATGGCAATGGATTCCTTGGATATAGCTAGGAAATTAGTTGATATACATATAAAAAGAGAAGAAATCATAAAAATCATCTCAGGTTTAACTCCTGCCAAGATCTGTGAAGTAGTTGGACATCTCAATGTAGTAGAGATGATGATGGCAATGCAGAAGATGAGAGCAAGAAAGTTACCTGCAAACCAAGCGCATATAACCAATCTCAAAGATAATCCTGTACAGATAGCGGCTGATGCGGCAGAAGGAGCACTTAGAGGATTCGCAGAAGAAGAGACAACAGTGGCAGTAGCCAGATATGCACCTTTTAATGCAATAGCATTATTGATTGGTGCCCAAGTAGGCAGGAAAGGTGTACTGACCCAATGTGCTGTTGAAGAGGCTATCGAACTTGACCTTGGGATAAGAGGATTAACTACTTATGCTGAAACCATATCAGTATACGGAACAGAATCCGTATTTATTGATGGTGATGATACTCCTTATTCAAAAGCGTTTTTAGCATCCGCTTATGCATCAAGAGGATTGAAAATGAGATTTACCTCTGGTACTGGTTCGGAAGTGTTGATGGGTAATGCAGAAAGCAAATCAATGCTTTATCTTGAAACACGATGTATTCTAGTTACAAAAGGTGCTGGTGTTCAAGGATTACAAAACGGTTCTGTTAGTTGTATTGGTATTCCAGCGTCTGTACCATCAGGAATTAGGGCTGTACTTGCTGAGAACTTGATTGCTGCAATGCTTGATCTGGAAGTAGCTTCTTCTAACGACCAAAGTTTTACTCACTCTGACCAAAGAAGAACAGCAAGAACAATGATGCAATTCCTACCTGGAACTGATTTTATATTCTCAGGTTATAGTGGAACACCTAATTACGATAATATGTTTGCTGGTTCCAATTTCGATGCAGAGGATTTTGATGATTATAATGTACTTCAAAGAGATCTGAAAATCGATGGTGGACTTAGACCAGTAAAAGAAGAAGATGTTGTTGATACAAGAAGAAAAGCTGCAAAAGCTTTACAAGGTGTATTTAGGGAGCTGAATCTTCCTGACATCAGCGATGAAGAAGTGGAAGCGGCGGCTTATGCTCATGGTAGTAAAGATATGCCTGAGAGAGACATATTAGCTGACCTTGCCGCTATTGATGATATGATGAACAAAGGTATAACAGGACTAGATATTGTAAAAGCACTGCATAACGCCTCATATATAGATGTAGCCGACAGCTTATTGAATATGTTGAAACAGAGGATAACAGGTGATTACTTACACACCTCTGCCATATTGGATGATGAATTCAATGTTATAAGTGCTGTCAATATGGAAAATGATTATATGGGTCCTGGTACTGGATATAGAGTATCAGGTAAAAGATGGCAGGAAATAAAGGATATTCCACACATTATTAATCTTGATGATTTATAAAGGTGGTGAAATAGTGGAATTAACTAATGAGCTTATTGAACAGATTACCAGATTAGTTGTAAAAGAGCTTAATAAAAAAGCGCCTATAGTTAAAGAAAATGTAGATAACAAGCAATATGATTCTATTTTTCGGGATATACAGAAATCAAAGCGTGGAATGAATAGAAAAGAAGTGGTGATAGGTATTGGACCCGCTTTTGGAAGTGTAATTAAGAAGACCATCAATGACTTGGAACATGTAAAAGTCATTAAGGAAATCATGGCTGGGATTGAAGAAGAAGGAATGTTGCCTAGAGTAATAAGAGTTAATAAGACTTCAGATGTAGCTTTCATAGGTAAAGAGGCAGCTAATATGTCTGGATCAGGAGTATCAATAGGTATTCAATCAAAAGGAACAGCCATAATACACCAAAGAGACCTATATCCCCTTACTAATTTAGAATTATTCCCACAAGCACCACTTTTAACTTTGGATATATATAGGCAGATAGGAAAAAATGCTGCAAGATATGCAAAAGGAGTACAGGTCAAACCTATTGAAAGTAAGAATGATTTTACTGTACGTGCAAAGTATCAGGTAAAAGCGGCATTAATGCATACTAGAGAAACTGAATTTGTAGTAACTGCTAAAAACTCAGTGGATATTGGGTTAATCTAAAAGTTTTGTGATGGGGAAAGGAATGAAAGTCATGGTAAAATACCCCTTGCCTAAGGATAAAGTAAGAAGCTATACAGGTAAAAAATTGGAAAGTATCAATATGGAGAGTGTTCTAGATGGGACTGTTACGCCAGAGGATATAAAGATATCTAAAGAAACCTTGAAGATGCAAGGTGAAATAGCTTATAGTTCCGGGAAAAAACAACTTCAACAGAACTTCAATAGAGCCAGTGAGCTGACTAAGGTTGAGGATGAGTTGATACTTGAAATATATGATAAGTTAAGACCTAATAGGGCTACAAAAGATGAATTGTTAGACTATGCAAATACTCTGGAAAATAAATATTCGGCTGTGATGTGTGCTCATTTTATTAGGGATGCGGTTAAGGTTTATGAGCGTAGAGGGATATTGAAAAAAGTTTAGATGGATTCATGGATAAGGGTCAGGGTAAAGTGTTACAATCACTTGCCTTACTCTGGGAAGCGATCGGTCTGCGTGATTGTAACACTTTACCCTTCGTCGGTATTGCAAGAAGAAGCTTTATGAGAAATATATTAACATTAATAACATTAATGAATAGGTGATTTTGATGAAGTATATTGCGGGGGTTGATATTGGTAATTCAACAACTGAGGTATGTATTGGTTTGATAAATGATAAAGGGATGCTTAAGTTCTTAGCTAGTGCTAATGTAGAGACTACTGGTACTAAGGGTACTCCTAGTAATGTGGAGGGTATTAAGAATGCCTTGGTCATAGCTATGGATAGGGTGCATAAAAAGATGGATGACCTGTCTGTTATAAGAATTAATGAAGCGGCTCCAGTTATCGGCGATACTGCTATGGAAACAATTACAGAAACAATTATCACAGAGTCAACTATGATAGGTCATAATCCTGATACACCAGCAGGTGCAGGGATAGGAACAGGGTATATTTATCCTGTGGAAGAGATTGATAAGCTGCCACGTAATCGGTCATATATATGTTTGGTATCAAATGATATGGGGTATGAGCAGGCGGCTGAGAAGATAAATAGATTGATGGAAGTTTATGAAATAAGTGCAGTTGTAGTTCAGGAAGATGAAGCGGTACTTATTTATAATAGATTGAATAAGAAGATTCCAATAGTGGATGAAGTAAAGTACATTGATAAGATTGAGATAGGTATGAAAGCCGCTGTGGAGGTGGCACCTGAGGGACATACCATTACTAGTTTATCCAATCCTTATGGTATAGCTTCAATATTTCAGTTAAGTGCTGAAGAAACGAGACATGTTGTGCCTATTGCCAAGAGCTTTGTTGGAAGCAGGTCAGCTATTTTTATCAGGACACCAAAAGGGTCTGTAAAGGAGCAATCAATAAAAGCTGGAGAGTTGACTATACATGGTGAGGAATTGGAAGAAAAAGTCAAAGTGGATTTAGGTTCTGATGAGATAATGAAGTCTTGTAATAAGGCGGCACCAATTGTTGATATAGATGGAGAATCAGGTACTAATATAGGAATTATGATAGATGGAATCAAGAAGAATATGCATGAGTTAACAGGTCAAGAGGGTACTGTTAAGATACAGGATATTCTAGCGGTGGATACGTTGATTCCAGTAGATGTCAAAGGTGCTTTAGCTGGAGAAGTTTCTATGGAAAATGCTGTAGGGATTGCGGCTATGGTTAAGACAGAACATCTGCCTATGGAAAAGATAGCTCGTAGATTACAGGATGAAACAGGTGTATACGTTAAGATAGCTGGTGTTGAAGCTGTTATGGCATCATTAGGTGCATGGACTACTCCTGGTACTGAATTGCCTTTAGCTATTCTTGATCTTGGTGGAGGTTCAACAGATGCAGCTATATTAGATGAAAATGGACTTGTAAAATCTGTGCATCTTGCAGGAGCAGGACAATTGATTACTCTATTGATTAATACTGAATTAGGACTTAATGATTTGGCTTTATGTGAACATATTAAAAGGAATCCTCTTGCAAAAGTAGAGAGTTTATTTCATATAAGAATGGAAAACAAGGAAATCAAGTTTTTTGATAAACCATTGTCTCCAAAGTTGTTTGGAAAAGTAGTGGTAATGGATGAGGAAAAGATGATTCCTATAAATAGTAGTATAACCATGGAAAAGATTGTGGATATCAGAAAATCAATAAAGAAAAAAGTATTTGTACAGAATGCAGTACGTGCATTGACTCAGATAGCACCTGATAATCAGATTAGAAATATACCTAATATAGTTTTGGTTGGAGGAAGTGCATTGGATTTTGAGATACCTGATCTGATTCTTAATGAATTATCCAAATATAAGATTGTTTCAGGTAGAGGAAATATCAGAAATTGCGAAGGACCAAGAAATGCAGTGGCTACAGGGTTGTTGATGTCCTATAAAGGTCAGGGTAAAGTGTTATAATCACTTGCCTTACTCTGAGAAGCGATCGGTCTGCGCGATTATAACACTTTACCCTTCGGTCATATGTGGCTGTAGTGTGGTGGATATTATTTTGATTATAAGGTGATTTGATGGAGCATAGAAGACCAGAGATACATGTGTGTTATTCTAGACAAAATAAAGAGTATGTAAAAGATATATTGGCAGGTATAGAAGAAGAGGGATTGTTTAGTTATTCCTATGAAACCAAGGACTGTGATGCTATAACAAGTGCTTATGAGGCTTCGGAAAGTTCGTTGTTGGGTGTTGGGATAAGTGTTGTACAGAATCATATAGTTTTGCATGTTAGTAATCTTAAGGTGGGAGAGCCCCTTTTGAAGATTGATATAGTTGATAGATCTAGCTTTAGAGTATTTGGTAATAATGCGGCTAGATATGTAAAAGGGATGCCTTTTAAATTATAGATTTTGATACTTTTTATTTTGTGATGAAAGGAAAATTGGTATGAAAAACAGTAATCATGTGTTTACAAAAGGTGGAGATGGTGGATATACAAGATTATATGATGGTACATCTGTGGATAAAGATAATATATTCATAGATACCAATGGTAATTTTGATGAACTAACGTCCTATATTGGTCTTGTAAAAGCTGGCTTAGATGATGCAATTATAATTGAGCAGATAGAAAAGATACAGAATAGACTTATTGCTTTGATGGGTATTATAGCTGGACTTGAGGATAGAGAAGCTGGATTAGCAGAAGAGCTTTATTTATTAGAAAAATGGATTGTTGAATATGAGGGTAGATATCCTAAGCAAAAGAAATTCATTCTACCAGGAAAGACTGGATTATCGGCTCAGATTGATGTTGCAAGGACAATTTGCAGACGTGCTGAGAGAGGTTTGGTTAAGTCTTATAGAGAGAGACCCTTGGATAAAGATTATCTCAAATATGTTAACAGGTTGTCAGATTATCTATATGTGTTAGCAAGATATCAGGAGTTTAATCAAGTGATTATGGAAAAAGTTAAGGATGTACTAGGTAGCATTTCAAGTAAAGTAAGAGTATCAGAAAAAGGTATTAATCTAGAACAGGCTAAAGAGCTTATAGAGAGAGTACAAGGCAGGGCTAAAGAGATAGGGTTGAATGTTGTTATAGCTGTAGTCAATAAAGGAGGTAATCCTATTGCAGTAAATGTGATGGATGATGCATATATAGCAAGTTATGATATTGCCCTTAATAAAGCTTTTACTTCTGTAAGTTTGAAGATGAGTACACATGAACTTAGTAAGTTAGCACAGCCAAATGGTCCTTTATATGGTATACAAGATACTAATAATGGCAGGATTGTAATATTTGGTGGAGGAACTTTGCTGTTACATGATGGTGAGATCATTGGTGGTCTTGGTGTTAGTGGAGGAAGTGCTGAGGAAGATACTATGCTTGCTGATTATGGAGCTTCAGTAATATAAGACATTATAAGATACTTAAAATAAGGAAGGAGTGTGGATTAAGTGGTAAACAACGTTGATATTGAGTCTATTGTCAAGAGCGTTATTGCTAATATGAGTAACACGGGTACCACACAGGAGAGCAGCAATTCTTCATATGGTATTTTTGAGAATATGGAAGATGCTATCAATGCTAGTATCAAGACTCAAAGAAAAGTTAGACAATTACCTCTTGAATTTAGAGAAAAGATTATAGCGAACATAAGAAAGAAGACCATCCAGAATGCTGAAACAATGGCAGAGATGGGTGTAAAAGAAACTGGGATGGGTCGTGTTGGCGACAAAATATTAAAGCACAAATTAGTTGCTGAAAAAACACCTGGAACAGAGGATATCAAAACTGTTGCTTGGTCAGGAGATAGAGGACTTACTTTGGTTGAACAAGGACCATTTGGTGTTATAGGAGCAATTACTCCATCTACTAATTCAAGTGAAACTGTTATATGTAATACCATAGGAATGCTTTCAGGTGGTAATACAGTAGTATTCAATCCACATCCAGGAGCCATAGGAGTTTCTAATTATGCTGTGGAACTAGTTAATAAAGCATCTGTGGAAGTTGGGGGACCTAATTATATTGCATGTTCCGTTAAGAAACCAACTCTTCAAAGTGCAGATACAATGTTTAAGCATAACAGTATTGGACTTCTAGTTGCAACAGGAGGACCTGGAGTAGTGACAGCAGTTTTATCATCTGGTAAGAGAGCTATTGGAGCTGGAGCAGGTAATCCACCAGTAGTTGTTGATGAAACAGCTGATATTAAAAAAGCGGCTTATGACATATTTAACGGAGCAACTTTTGATAATAACTTACCATGTATAGCAGAAAAAGAAGTCGTAGTAGTGGAAGAGGTTGCAGATGAGTTGATTTATTACATGGAAGAAGCTGGAAGCTATAAGATTGAAGGCGATGAAATTGATAGATTGACTAATACAGTATTAATTGATAAAAACGGTAAGACTGTTCTTAATAGAAAGTATGTTGGAAAAGATGCTAGATATATACTAGATGCCATTGGAATTACAGTAGATGAAAATATCAAGTGTATCATATTTGAAGCAGATGAAAATCACCCATTGGTAATAGAAGAGCTTATGATGCCAATACTTGGAATTGTAAGAGTAAGTGACGTAGATAAGGCTATTGATTTAGCAGTTGAGCTAGAACATGGTAATAGACATTCAGCTCATATGCATTCTAAAAATGTTGATAACCTAACCAAATATGGGAAATTGATTGATACAGCAATTTTTGTGAAAAATGCTCCTTCATATGCAGCATTGGGATTTGGTGGAGAAGGATATTGTACATTTACAATAGCAAGTAGAACAGGTGAAGGACTTACGTCAGCAAGTTCATTCACCAAAATAAGAAGATGCGTAATGGCAGAGAGTTTATGTATTAGATAAAAAATATCAAGAGAGGAGTTATTAGAAGATGGAAATAAATAATATTGATATTGAATCCATTGTAAAACAGGTAATAAGTGAAGTGGCTGGTAATGATAAAGGAACAAAAGTAGAAACTTCTGCAACTAATTCAGTTATACCAAAAACAGCCAAAGTAGCTATGTTGAAAAGTAAGAAAAACATTGAAGTACAAGAATTTGAAATACCTGAGATCAGTGATGATGAAATGCTTATCAGAGTTGAAGGTTGTGGTATCTGTGGTACTGATGTACATGAATACAAGAATGACCCATTCTCATTGATACCAGTTGTTCTAGGACATGAGGGAACTGGTGAAATAGTTAAGATAGGTAGAAATATTAACAGAGATACTGTAGGTAATCCTATAGGAATTGGGGATAAGATTGTGACCTGTACAATTCCTTGTGGAGAATGCGATAATTGCCTTACAATGCCTGATAGAGACAACTTATGTGAGAATTCAGGTATCTACGGACTTATTCCTGATGATGATAAGAAATTCAATGGATGGTTCGGTGAATACTTGATTATAAGAAATGGTTCTACATATTTTAAAGTAAATGATATGGATTTGAAGACAAGAATGCTTATTGAACCAGCAGCAGTTGCAGTTCATGCAGTAGAAAGAGCTAAGACAACAGGATTGCTTTCTTTCAATAGTAAAGTGCTTATTCAAGGTTGTGGACCTATCGGTTTAATGGTAATGGCTGTCATCCGTACTATGGGTGTTGAAAACATAATAGCAGTTGATGGAGATACTAAACGTCTTGATATGGCAAAAAGATTAGGTGCAAAACAAACAGTTAATTTCAGACACTATAAAGATAGTGAACAATTGAAACTCAGAATAAAAGAGATTACTGGAATTGGTGCAGATTTTGCTTTCCAATGTACTGGTGTACCACAAGCGGCAGCTAACATATGGAGCTTTGTTAAACGTGGTGGAGGTTTATGTGAAGTTGGATTCTTCGTAGACAACGGTAACTGTTCAATCAACCCTCACTTTGATATATGTAACAAAGAAATCACTGCAGTAGGTTCATGGGTATATAAAGTATCTGATTATCCAATTACTCTAGATTTCTTGAGAAGAGCAAAAGGAATTGATTTACCTATTACTGACCTTATTACACATGAATATCCACTTGATAAACTTAATGAAGCAATGGATACCAATATGAAACAAGCTGGAATCAAGATAGCTTATGTCAATAAGTAAGATGACTCTTAGTAATATGAAAGGAATGTTTCTATGAATCAAGCAGTAGGACTTATAGAAGTTTTTGGATTAGTTGCAGGTTTTGTAGCAGCTGACGCAGCATGCAAAGCTGGTAATGTTACTATACAGTCATTTGATAAGAATAAACCTCTAAATGCTGATAAATTACCTGTTCCATTATTGGTATGTTTGAAAATCCGTGGTGGAATCGATGATGTAAAAGCAGCATTGGAAGCTGCTGAAATAGCAGCCAATAATCTTACTGGTGTATATTCAAAACATATGATAGCTAGACCAACTGAGGAAACAGAAAAAATGTTAGGACTTAATTGTTTAAAAGGTTAGATAGATTCAATGAGTAAACAAGAATATTAATCATAGAAAATAATAAATCAAAAACAAGGAGGAAATTATTATGCAAGAAGCATTAGGTATGGTAGAAACAAGAGGATTGGTAGCAGCTATTGAAGCGGCTGACGCAATGGTAAAGGCAGCAGATGTTGTTTTAATAGGAACTGAGAAGATTGGATCAGGACTTGTAAGTGTTATGGTAAGAGGAGATGTAGGAGCAGTTAAGGCAGCTACAGAAGTTGGTTCATCTGCAGCATCAAGATTAGGTGAATTAGTGGCAGTTCATGTAATACCAAGACCACATACAGACATTGAAAAAATATTACCAAGTATCAATTAATATTGATTGATAACCCAGTCAAATATATTGGACTTGAGGGACCAACAAATTGGTTATGGTGTCAAAAGAATAATTTTAACTATATAGGGTAAGATTGCTTTTGACACTATGACATTAATTCGAGTTTGATATATAGAAAGGAAGAAAAATAGTGAAGGCTTTAGGCTTAGTTGAAATATCAGGATTAGTGCCTGCAATAAATGCATTAGATGGTATGTTGAAAACTGCTGATGTAGAATTTGTGACATGGGAAAAGAAATTAGGTGGAAGGCTTGTAACTATTATTGTGACAGGAACAGTCTCATCTGTCTCAGAAGCTGTTGACTATGTGGCAAATATGAAAGATATCAAGTTGGCAGCTCATGCAGTTATTCCCAGTCCTCATGAAGAATTGGATAAATTGATTGAAATGAGTACTGAGAAATATAAATACTTGAATGGTGGTGAATAAGCCAGAAGTTATGGAAAATGAAGAGAAAGTAGTAGATAAAACAGTAGTTGTGGAAGAGGAAAAGTTAGTAGACAAACCTGAAGAAAAGAAAGACAAGAAACCAGAAGAAAAGAAAACAAAGAATACTCGTAAGACCAGAAATACTAAGAAAAAAGCAGTTACAAAAGAAACTGAAAAAGAAGAAATAAAATCTGAAAATATTATTAAAACCAATAAGGAGGAAATTAGAATGGAAGCTTTAGGAATGATAGAAACAAGAGGTTTAGTAGCAGCAATCGAGGCAGCAGATGCAATGGTGAAAGCAGCTAATGTTACATTAATAGGAACTGAAAAAATCGGTTCAGGACTTGTAAGTGTTATGGTAAGAGGAGATGTAGGAGCAGTCAAAGCTGCAACTGAAACAGGTTCAGAGGCTGCATCAAGATTAGGAGAATTAGTAGCAGTTCATGTAATACCAAGACCACATGGTGATGTAAGCAAAATTTTACCAAGCATAAAATAGTCTAGGTGTAATTTTAATATCTGACAGAACTTGAATGATAGACTTGAGTATACAGTAAAACTTTCATAGGTTTTAAGAAAGTGAAAGGAATTGATGTAGCGTGGATCAATCAGCATTAGTTGATTTAATATCAAAAAAAGTGTTAGAACAAATTAACCAGACAAAAGGTGGTATTCCAGTAGGTGTGTCCGCTAGACATGTGCATCTAAGCAGAGAAGATGTTGATAGACTATTTGGAAAAGGTTATGAGCTGACACCTATCAAAGAGTTGATGGGTGGTCAATATGCAGCAAAAGAAACAGTAACGATTGTTGGAACGAAACTTAGACCTATTGAGAATGTTAGAGTACTTGGACCAATTCGTCCAAAGACTCAGGTTGAAGTATCTAAAACTGATGCTGTGAGACTTGGACTCAATCCTCCTGTAAAACCTTCTGGTGAACTTGATAATGCGGCACCAATTACCATAGTTGGACCTAAGGGTGCCATATCATTAGATAATGCCTGTATTATAGCGATGAGACATATACATATGTCACCTAAGGACGCTATAGATTATGGTGTAAAAGATAAACAAATTGTAAAAGTGAGAGTATCCAGTGACAGAGGTGGTATGTTGACTAACGTATTAGTTCGTGTTCATGATACATACACATTACAGATGCATATTGATACTGACGAGGCAAATGCTCTTAGTATCAAGTGTAATGATAGTGTTGAAATTGTATAAATAATATAATTTTCTAAGGAAATGACAGTGTACAATGTTATTTCCTTAGAAAAAAATGAGTCAGGGGTATAGTGTTATAATCACTTGCCTTACTCTGAGAAGCGATCGGTCTGCGTGATTATAACACTATACCCCTTCTTTTGTGGAAGATGGTAGTTAGTGTAGTTGTAGCTGGCGGATTCATGAGTTATATATATGAGTTAGAGTATGATAAATAGATTTTAGCCATAAGTAGGTGAATATGAAATGATAGTTGGTAAGGTAATAGGTACATTGGTTTCAACTAGAAAATTGGATAATTTGGTTGGAAGCAAATTTTTGATTATTGAGAGTGCATCTAATATGGGGACAGACAAGAGAATTGTTGCGGTAGATCAAGTTGGTGCAGGTATCGGTGATTATGTTCTAGTGGCGTTGGGAAGCGCTGCAAGGATAGGGGCTACAAGAGAGGCATCTATTGATGCGGCAGTTGTTGGAATAATTGATGATGAAAATGATATATTATTGAAGTACTGAGGTGGTAATAATGGATTATGCTCTAGGTATGGTTGAATTTAAGAATATTGCCATGGGTATAACTGTAACGGATTTGATGGTAAAAGCTGCAAATGTTAGTATTGTTAAGTCGTTGATAACATGTCCTGGAAAGTATATGGTAATTATACGTGGTAAATTAAGTGCAGTGAATGCGGCTATTGATAAGAGTAAAGAGTATGAAGAACTTGTGTCAGATTATTTTATATTAGGTAATCCCCATGAGAGTATTTTTAATGCATTTGATGGTAAATACGAAATAAATAAAGATGAAGCTATGGGTATTATAGAAACTTCTAATGTGCCATGCCTTATTGAAGCTGCAGATATGATAGCTAAGACAGCAAGGTGTTACATATTGAAGATAAAGATGGCAAGAGAACTTGGCGGAAAAGCATTGGTATTATTTGCAGGTGAAGTAGCTGCTGTTGAAGCATCTTCAAAAGCTGCAATAAGATATGTAACTGAAAAAGACAAATTGATTAGTCATTCAATAATAGCAAATCCTGATCCTATGATATGGGATGCTATCATTAAATAATATATATGTATGCAGGTCACTGGATTAGTTCAGTGGCTTTTTTTATTTGGTAGACTCACTGATACGTTTATGTTAATAATATATAAATTCTTGCTCATTGAAGACATTCTAAAATTCAAGTGTTTTATATAAAATATGGGTAACAAATATTTTATGAAAGCAGGGATGTATATGTTAAAATGCAAGGCGGATTATGAAGCTGATATAGCTAAAAGCAGAGATAATAGGATGAAATGGTGGAGAGACGCAAGATTCGGTATGTTCATCCATTATGGGCTTTATTCACAATTAGGAAGAAATGAATGGGCTATGGCATTAGAAAATTATGATATAAAAGAGTATGAGAGGTTAGCTGAGACTTTTAAACCAAAAGAGGGTACTATTCGTAAATGGGCTGAACTTGCTAAAAAAGCAGGAATGAAATATATGGTATTGACAACAAGACATCATGAAGGTTTCAGTTTATGGGATTCTAAAGTAAATCCTTATAATTCAGTAAATTATGGACCAAAGAGAGATTTGGTAAAAGAATTCGTAGATGCTTGTCGTGAGTTTGACCTGAAAATAGGTTTTTATTCTTCACTTATGGATTGGCATCACGAAGATAGCTGGAAATGTGCTTTTGATAGAGAAGCACGTATTCGTTTTACTGACTATATAAAAGAGCTTAATAGAGAGCTTATGACCAACTATGGCAAGATAGATATTCTATGGTATGATGTACCTCGTCCAATGGAATCTCCAGAAGGCTGGAATTCCCTGGAACTTAACCAAATGGTACGTGAATTACAACCACATATCATCATAAATGACAGAAGCTTATTACCTGAAGACTTTGGTACACCAGAAGAACATCTAACACCAGGTGAAAAAGATTGGGAAGCTTGTATGACCTTTAATGGCATAAGCTGGGGATATATAGACTCTGAACAAGCAAAACCTTATAGCTATACACCACAACAAATCCTAAGAATGATTCAAAAAGTAACTGCTTTTGGTGGCAATCTTTTATTAAATGTTGGACCAAAACCAGATGGAACTATTCCAGAAGAGGTAATTGAGCCATTAACCAAGGTTGGAATCTGGCTCCAAGAGAACGGTAAAGCTGTATATGGACAAAAAGATAAAATAGGTAATACTAATGTTTGTGGAATATGTAACGTGACTAGTGAAGATAAAATCTTATATGTATGGGATATTATATGGCCTTCCAATAATAGTCTAGTGATTGCTGGTATATGCAATGCCCAGTTAAAAGAAGTAAAATTATTGAAAGATGATACACCGGTTGATTTCATACAAGACGGTCATAGAATCATTCTTAAGAACTTACCTGACACTAATCCAGACCAATCAGTTGGAATACCTGTTTTCCAACTAGAATTTGATAAAAAGCCTAAATGCAATCGAGCTAGCTACTACCCACAATTAAATATGGGGCAAACTTTCCTATAAACATAAATAATAACAAGGGCTATATCTCATAATGTAATTATGGGAAAGCCCTTATTTAGTATTTTAAAAGTATAAATTAATGTTCAAATAATGAGCACTACTGATAATGTAATCTCCTATACATCAGAATTAAGCAGATCAGTATTATTGAAATGCTGACGATACTCCGATGGTGAATAACCTACATATTGTTTGAATGCCTTAGAAAAATGATAAACATTAGCATATCCAACCCTCTCGCCAATCTCCGATATACTCAAATAAGAAGATAAAAGCAAGAACTCAGCTTGTTTCATCCTAAGTCTTAAAATATATTTCATAGGCGATATACCCAAAGAAGCCTTGAAAAACCTTATAAAATGACCAGGATGAAAATTAAGTTTTTCAGCCAGTATTTGATTGCTAAGAGGTCTTGATATATTTTTTTCAATATAATGAAGTATAAAAGATATTTTTTCATTAAAACATAAAGTGGGGACATCACAGTCACTATCCTTATTAGCTTCTCTAATATATAATGCAATCAATTCAATCAACAACGACTTTATCATAAGTAAAGCAGGTAAATCCTCATGGTCGTAATAACCCAATAGTTTCTTATATAATTTGATAACATGATGATAATCTTGAACGGCAACTACATAAGGTAATTGAACATAATCAAACAAATTACTATCACCGATTTTTGCATCAAAATGACACCAGTATTTTAAATATGTATTATCATTTATTGTACCGAACGAAACCTTTTTACCCGCTGGTAATAATATTAAATCCCCACCTGTTGGAAAGTACTTCTTACCATCTATCTCAACAAACCCTTCACCATCACATATAAAATAAAAACGATTAAATTCCTGCTTGGAAATCACCTCACCCCAAGTGGGTGACACCTTAGTATAACTCATTATACGCAAATTGACTTTTACATCAGCAAGTAAAGACTCGTTCATTTTAACTCCACCTTATATTTGATTAACGTTATTCTGATCTCTTTTAATTATAACATAGAAAATATGCTATAAAAAATATAATATAGCCATTAGTTATGCTATTTTAGAAGAAAAAGTTTTTTGTGATTAAAGCCAAGGTGATTCTTAGCAAAATAGTATATGTATATGTGGAGTAGTGAGGCAGGACGCCGAACCCAGCTTTTTGCTCAGGACGAGCAAGTAGCTGGCGTAACATATACATATACTATTTTGCAAAAACCACGTCAGAACAAAACATTTTTTCTGACTGACTTGTAGTTGATTATAAATTAAAAATATAATAATATAAATGTAACTATAGGTCTAAATAAATTAATATTGGAGTGTTATGAAGTGAGAAAAAAATTACTATTTGGTTTTATCTTATTACTAATAACAATTAATTTTATCTATATATTTTCTACTAATTTATTACCAAAACCCTTAGCAATATTATTGGCATACACTAGTAATGAAATAAAAGAAATTGAATCAGTAACTAAGACTACAACTGGACCAATTTATAGATGTATAAGTGGAAATGACAAGAATGGCAATAAAAAAGTTATATGGATAGACACTAAGATAGTAAAATCAATCTACTTGAAGTCAGGTATTTCAAAAAAAGAAGCATGTGAAATCGCTGAAAAAGAAGGATTAGCTAACAGGGATGAAGTTCAATTAGTATATATACCATCATTACAAGAAGGAACAATCTCAAAAGTCATACCAGAAGGAGTATACTGGTTTATAGTTGATGAAAACAATAAATATATATTTATAAATTTTAATAGTGGAGAAATTCAGGATTATGAATATGTGGAATAAAAGCTCTCTAGTTTTTTAAAATAAAACATTTTTAGCATACAAATACAATCACTAAGTTACATTATAATAAAGTTTTCCCACTAAAAAATTAATTAAATTAGGAATATTTGAATTAATAATTATATAAACTATTTAATGTTGTAATAACATATAATATGATTTAAAATGCAGTTACCAAAACTTATTGATTTAGGGGGATGCTATATGTTTAAAAATTTAAACGAACTAAAAAATTATTGCAGAGAAAATGATATTAAAGTAATCGACTTTAAAGTTATTGATTTAGCAGGAAAATGGCATCATCTAACCATTCCAACAACAAGATTTACTGAAAAGACTCTTGAAGATGGTATTGGTTTTGATGGCTCAAGCTATGGTTTTCTAACAGTTGAAAAATCGGATATGGTATTTATTCCAGATTTAAGCAGTGCATTTGTAGATCCTTTTAATGAAGTACCTGCATTAACCATGATAGGTAACATCTATTCTATAGGAGATAAGATAGAAAGGTTTGAAGGAGATCCAAGATATGTTGCCGAAAAAACAGAAAAATATATGACAGAAACAGGTATTGCAGACAAGACTTTATATGGACCTGAATTTGAATTTTATATTCTAGACCATATATCATATAAAACCACTCCTAACCATATGGAAGTTTATCTGGATTCTGAACAAGCAAATTGGAATATGGGGAATAAAGATACTAAGAATCTAGGATTCAAAGTTGGTCATCATAATGGTTACCACGTGGATATTCCTAATGACGTTAGCTACAATCTTAGAAATAAGATGGTATTGACTCTTGAAGAATTAGGTGTACCAGTGAAATATCATCATACAGAAGTAGGTGGACCTGGTCAATTAGAAATAGAATTGAGCTTTAGTGGTTTGCTGGAAATGGCTGACCGAACTATGTTAACTAAATATGTATTGAAAAACGAAGCAATCAGAAATGGTAAAACAGTAACTTTTATGCCTAAGCCAATATTTGGTGAAGCAGGAAATGGTATGCACGTACATTTTCAATTGTTCAAAGACTCCAAACCTATTTTCTATGATGAAAATGGATACTCAGGTTTAAGTGATACAGCACTATATGCAATAGGTGGAATACTAAAACATTCACCAGCGCTAATGGCATTTACCAATCCAAGTACTAACTCATACAAACGACTTGTACCTGGATATGAGGCACCTGTTAGTATCTGCTTCGCTACTGCTAATAGAAGTTCCGTTATTAGAATACCAGGATATGCTAAAAAACCTGATGCTAAGCGTTTTGAATTCAGACCATCCGATGCTACATGTAATCCATACATAGCTTATTCAGCTCTAATGATGGCAATGCTGGATGGAATAATGAATAAGATTGATCCTACTGAAGAAGGTTATGGTCCATACGACATTAATATCTTTAACCTTCCAGAAGAAGAAAAAGCTAAGATAAAAGGATTACCAAAATCTCTTGAAGAAGCAGCAGATGAACTGGAAAAAGACTATGAATTCTTATTAAAAGGTGGGGTATTCACAGAAGGTATTATCAGAGACCAGTTGAAACGTATCAGATGTGATGCATCAAAAGTAAATATTATGCCTAATCCAATCGAATTTGAAATGTATTTTGATTTATAGGTATGAAAAAAGATTAGTGATAAATAATTTATTGCTAATCTTTTATTTAATTGATAAAATAGTAACTGTGTATTATTTTTCTGACTTACTGGTAATATAATTAATTCCAGAAAAATGGGAAGACTCAAAGATATATAGTATTGACTTTTTTCATAAAGTATATGATACTAAATTAATGAATACTGTCTTGGAGGTGTGGACTTATAATATGAAAAAGAAACACAGATTAGGAAGAGAGTATTATTTAGCAATAATATCCGTTGTTTTTGTTTTATTAATTTCCTCCATCAATCCTAACTTTATCAAAATCAGTGAATTGATAGATTTATTCAAAAGTAATGCGGTATATTTTATAGGTGCTTTTGGTGTATTGTTGGTTATGATTCTAGGTGGTATTGATTTATCTATTGGTTCTATGATAGCTTCTATCGCTATTATAGTAGCACAATGTCTTAAGATGTTTAATATCAATGTTTGGCAAGCTTTTGTATTAGCTTGTATTCTAGGTGTAATTTTTGGTTGGATTAATGGAATATTGGTATCAAAGTTAAATGTTTCTTCTGTTATAATTACAATTGCTACAATGAGTATATATAGAGGTATGGTAAAATATTTTATCCAAACAAGATATATCCTTCAATTACCCGAAGGAATTACTAGATTTGGAAGACTAACAGTTGCAGGGATACCTATTCAAATCATATTTATTATTGTAATAGGGTGTGTCACTTATTTCATATTGAAATATACCACTATGGGAAGAGGTATATATGCAATTGGAGGAAATGAGAAGCAAGCCATAAGAAGAGGATATGACAAACATAAAATAACAATTTTCACTTATGCATATTGTGGTTTAATGGCTGGTATTAGTGCCTTTATCCATCTTACATTGATAGGTGAAGCATATATTGAAGGATATGCAGGTTACGAAATAACTTTTATCATTATGTTGGTTCTAGGCGGTGTAAGTATTGTTGGAGGTTATGGATCGGTAAAGGGAGCTATTTTTGGAGTGGCTTTCATCATTTTATTGAAAAATGGATTTACCTATATTCATATTTCAGTCTTTCTCCATAAAATTCTTATAGCAATAGTGTTTACTATACTAGTTAGTTATAATGTTATATATAATAAAAAAAATGAAAAGAAATATTCTGTAGAATATGATTAAGGATGTGAAACTGTGAGCAAGAACAAAGAAATAGCAATTCAAGGATCATTATTGATAATAACCATAATCTTAATGGCTTTATTAAGTTCAGAACAGTTTCTTTCCACGTACAATCTATCCATTATGCTGCATCAAATACCAGAATTCGGGATAATAGCATTAGCGGTAATGGTTGTAATGTTATTGGGAGATATTAATCTATCCGTTATTGCAATGACAAAACTTGCAGGAATAATAGGTGGATTATTTATGGTAAGTATGCAATTACATGATAGCTTTCTGGCTATATTCGGTATAATCATAATGATTATCATTGGGCTTACTTGCGGTTTGCTAAATGGAGCTTTGGTTTCATTCATAGGTGTACCAGCGATAATAGCTACATTAGCCATGATGCTTTTATTTGAAGGTGTGGCATTATATGTGACACATGGTGGTGCTGTATCTAATTTTCCAAGAGAATTCTTGTGGATTGGTAATGATAGTATTGCTTTTATTCCTGTACCATTGATTATTTTTGTTGTTTTTGGTTGGATTACTTGGTACATATTAAAGAAAACACATATAGGTAATCTTATATATAAAGTTGGAGAGGACAAGTTAGCTGCAAAATACTCAGGGATAGATGTTAAGAGAGTCATTTTTCTAGCATATTGTTATGCAGGAGTGTTGACAGGTGTTGCAGCAATCATTATGACTTCCAGATATAATTCCATAAGAGCTGATTATGGAACTTCCTATTTGCTTAAAAGCATTGTAGCCGTTATATTAGGCGGAGTCAATGTGAATGGTGGTAAAGGTAGTGTTATCGGTGTTATGATATCTGTTTGTACATTAAGTGTCTTGTCAAGAGGTTTGGATATATTGGAACTAAACCCATATCTAATTGATTTTTTGATGGGGCTTATATTGTTGGTTGTTTTATTTGTTAATTATTACTTAAAAAGAGATAAAAGGGTTACAGGTGAATAGTATGTTTGGTATGGAAAGACTTCAAGCGATAAGAGAAACTTTATATGAGAACGGGTCTGTAGAAGTAGTTACCCTAAGCAAGATGTTATCTGTCTCTGAAATGACAATCAGGAGAGATTTGGATAAATTGGAAAAAGAGGGACTAGTTGTTAAGACGTATGGTGGAGCTATCTTAAAAAAAGATGTTAATGATGAGAATGCTGCTCTTGAAAAAGATAATAAGAACAAACTCCATTCAAAAATAGCAAAGATTGCTAGTGAACTAGTAGAAGACCAAGAAGTCATTTTTATTGGTGGTAGTTCAATACTTCTTGAATTGTCTAATTATCTAAAATCCAAAAAAGGATTGGTTGTGGTGACTAACAATATTAACGTGGCTATGAACATTATTAGCTACAAGACTGTAAAAGTGATTATCACTGCTGGAGAAATTGATCCTGCAACCGGTGATATATTTGGTTATGAAACAATCCATTCCTTAGACAATATCTTGATTGAAAAAGCATTCATTAGTGTGGACGGTATTGACAGTGATCTAGGATATACAACCAATAATAAAGAATATTTGGAGCTATACCAAGTACTTAGAAAAATTTCAAATAGAGTTATATTAGTTGCAGAACATAAACAGTATGGAAAAAGAGGATTGAAGCGTATTGCACAATTGGATGATATAAAAGAAGTTGTTGCGGATAAGAATATACCTGACATGTTTAAAGAATATTATTTCAATAATGATATCAGATTATATGCTTCCGTAGTTGATATGGATCAGTTTTAACAACATAAAATTATGTAAGACTTATAGCGGGTAGGTGAAGATTATGGGAAAGTTACTTGCAAAGATGGAAAAAGTCACAAAGAGATATGGTAATATTGTTGCAGTGGATATTGAATCATTTCAGGTATATGAAGGCAAAATATATGCATTGATTGGTTCTAACGGTTCAGGAAAAACAACTATGATGAAAATCCTTTCAGGATTAGAGAACTATGATTCTGGAACGGTTGATTTATCATGTGAAAATAAAATATATATGATTCATCATGAAACAAGTCTGTTTCAAGAACTAAAGGTATATGAGAACATGTTTATGAACGATGAGCCCAAAATTGGTATATCAAAGCTCAAAGTGGTGGATTGGAAGAAAATAAGAGAGAGAACAATACAGATTTTAGATGAATATGATCTGAAAATCGATATAGATACCAAAGTTAAATATCTTTCAGTAGCCACTCAAAAGGTGCTTGAGATTGTAGTAGCTTTGGCAATGGAAAGTAAAATAATCATTATTGACGAACCTTTGGCATTACTGGATAAGAATGAAAGTGAACAGATAAATAAACTTATCAAGAAGATAAAAGACAAGGGAACGACAGTTATATATATATCCCATAGGATGGACGAAATACTAGAGATTGCAGATCATATTACAGTTCTAAATAAAGGTGTCATCATCCAAGATGACATAAAAGAAAGATACGATAAAAGTCAACTGATAAGATATATGGTTGGTATTAAGAAAAGAGAACGGTATCCCAAAAGAAATGTTAAAATTGGTAAAGAATTATTAAGAGTAGAGAATCTCTCCACAAAAGTTATTTCAGACATAAACTTTTCTGTTAATGAAGGAGAAATATTAGGAATTACTGGACTGAGAGGTTCACACAAATCAAGTATTGGATTAGCTCTATTCGGGGCTATGGATTTCAACGGAAACATATATATTGAAGATAGAAAAGCAAAGATTGGTTCCACACATCAAGCTGTTAACAATGGTATCTGTTATATTGGAGATAAAAATGAAGGTATTTTCTATGACAACAGCATATATGAAAATATGACCTCTGCCAATGTAAAGAAAATACGTGCATTGAGTCGTTCAGCTAAAAAACTTATTACCAGTCATTATGTAGAAATGATGAATATAACACCTAAAGATATAAGAGTAAGGTTGAGAAATCTAAGTGCTGGTAATAAGAAGAAAGTAATGTTGTCAAAATGGCTGTTCAGTAATTCTAAGATTTTTATATTCAATAAACCCACAGCTAATATAGATGTAGCTTCCAAAATTGATATCTATAACATTTTCATGGATCTGGCAAGCTCTGGTGCGGCTATTATAATGATTTCAAATGATTTTGATGAATTGATTGGTATGAGTGATAGGATAGTAGTGATGGACCAAGGAAAAATGGTAGCTGAATTAGATGGTTATGAAGCAAGCGAAGAAAAGATAATGAGATATATCACAATAAATAATAATAAATGATTAATTGGCGATAAAGCAATTTTATGAGAACAGGTAAGTTATTCTTTGATGGATAATTTACCTGTTTTTTGTTATATATCGAACAAAATTCACATTAAATGATGTAAAAACACAAAATAAAACATAAAATAACATTTTTCTATTGACGTATAATGATATGTTTAGTATAATATAAACAAATAGCCAAGGTTTTTGGCGGAAAAAATATTAAATATACTGGAAGTGGATACATATTAATGATTGGTATTAACAAATTAAAACAAACGATAACACATATTGATGTTTGGTTTTGTTATTATTACTAATGGTATATTAAAAAGAGCTTTAGTTATTTTATTATTTGTGGCTAAATGAAAGGAGAATAGTCAAGTGTCAGACTTTGTACTTGAATTAAAAGGAATTACGAAGATCTTTCCAGGGGTTAAAGCTTTAGATAATGTTGAGTTTAGACTACGAGAAGGTCAGATTCACGCAATAATGGGAGAAAATGGTGCTGGTAAATCCACATTCATAAAAATTATAACAGGTGTCTTGATACCAGAAGAAGGAGAAATATATCTTAACGGTACTAAGATAAATATGAAAAATCCAAAAGATGCTCAAAAACTTGGAATAGCTGCAATCTATCAACATGTAACATGTTATCCTGATCTAAGCGTTACAGAAAATATTTTCATGGGTCATGAAAAAATCCACAAAGTAACAAAAAGAATATTATGGAAACAAATGTATGAAGAAGCCAATGAATTATTAAAAGAGTTGGGTGCCGAGTTCAATTCAAAAACTCAGATGGGTTCGCTAAGTGTTGCTCAACAGCAGATTGTTGAGATCGCCAAAGCATTATCTACAAATGCAAAAATCATTATCATGGATGAGCCTACAGCTGCTCTAACAAAAAAAGAAAGTGAAGAGTTATATAAAATAGCAGAAAAATTAAGAGATAATGGAGTGTCTATAATATTTATCTCTCACAGATTTGAAGATATGTACAGACTTGCTACAGAAGTAACTGTTTTTAGAGATTCAAAATACATAGGAACTTGGAAAGTTGATGAAATCTCTAATGAAGATTTGATAGTTGCAATGGTTGGACGAGAAATAACACAATTATTCCCCAAAAAAGAAGTAAAAATCGGTGAAGAGATATTAAAAGTGGAAGCACTCTCCAAAAATGGTTTGTTCAAAGATATATCATTCAATTTGCATAAGGGTGAGATATTGGGATTAACTGGACTTGTTGGTGCATCTAGAACAGAAGTATGTCAGACTATTTTTGGTATTTTACAACCCGATGAAGGCAAAGTGTTTTTTGACGGAGAAGAAATAATCATTAATGAGCCAAAAGATGCTATGAAATTGGGTATTGGATATCTTCCAGAAGATAGACAGAAACAAGGCTTAGTACTTGAATGGGGATTGGATAGAAACATTACACTGCCAACTCTTGATAAATACTCAAAAAATGGATGGCTGATTAATAAGAAGGAATCAGAAAGCACAAAAGAATTATGTGAGAAAGTAGATGTAAAAGCTACAAGTATCTTTGATTTAGCAAGTTCCTTATCAGGTGGTAATCAACAAAAAGTAGTTGTAGCCAAATTATTGGCAGCGGATTTGAAAGTAATCATCTTGGATGAACCTACAAAAGGTGTTGATGTAGGTGCAAAATCTGCAATATATGAAATCATGAGTGATTTAGCATCAAAAGGATATGGTATCATAATGGTTTCTTCGGAAATGCCAGAGATATTAGGTATGAGTGATAGAATCATTGTCATGCGAGAAGGTAGAATTACAGCTAGATTAGATAGAGAAGATGCTACTCAAGAAGTTATTCTAGAATATGCAATGGCTAAGTAAATACTCAAACAAGTATATTAAGAAAGGATAAGATCATGACGGAGAAAAGTATAATCAGAAACATAAAGAACATGGATGTTTCTAAGGTAAAAGAATTAGGTTTGATAGTGTTTATTATACTATTATCTGTGGTAGTTCAGATTCGAAATTCTAGTTTTCTTACCTTTGAAAATCTAAATGATATGATTACGAATACAGCAATACTCAGTATATTGGCAGTTGGTATGATGCTTGTAATAATTACTAGAGGTATTGACCTATCAGTAGGAGCCACATTAGCACTATCTGGAATGATATCTGCCTTAACGGTAAGTAAATATCCAGAGTTGAATCCTTTAATAGTAATTTTGCTAGGTACAATAATAGGTCTGATATGTGGAAGTGTCATAGGTATATTAGTTGCCAAAGCTAAGATATTTCCTATAATCGCTACTTTGGGTATGATGAACGTTTATAGAGGACTTACATTCATGGTGAGCGGTGGTAAATGGGTAAGTGCTCATCAAATGAGTAAAGGATTTAAGAATATAGCAACCAGCTCTATCTTAGGTATCAACACTTTGATATTCATTGCAATAATTATCTATATTGTTTTCTATTATTTTATCAATCACACAAGAACAGGTAGACAAATATATGCAGTAGGTAGTAATCCTGATTCAGCAAGAATAAGCGGGATAAATACAGATAAGATTTTATGGTTGGTTTACTCCATAATGGGTGGACTCGCTGGTCTCTCAGGGGTATTATGGGTTTCAAAATTCGCTTCAGCTCAAGGTAATACTGCTGCTGGGTATGAGCTTAATGTAATTGCCGCATGTGTATTAGGTGGTGTCAGCATAGCTGGAGGATCTGGAAAAATCTCAGGAATACTATTGGGTTCATTGTTGTTAGGTATCCTCAATAATGCATTACCATTGTTGTTGGTTTCACCTTTCTGGCAGCAAGCGATACAAGGATTCATTATCCTATTTGCAGTTTTGGTCAATGCTATTGTCAAAGAAAATATAAAGAAAAAAAATCTTACTAGGAGGAAAATATAATTATGCAGAAACGAATAATTAGTAACAACAAAGATATTACTCTAAAAAGTTTTTTCTTCCAGTGGGAATGGCTGCTGATATTGATATTTATCATCATCAATATTGTCAATGCTAACTTATCGCCTTATTATCTTAACTTCAACACTATAATTGATGCTACAATGACTTTTTTGGATAAAGCATTTATTGTTTTGCCAATGGCATTCATTTTAGTACTTGGTGATATTGATATATCTGTAGGTTCAACTGTCGCTCTATCTTCTGTAGTTATGGCTGTGTTATATAATATGGGAATCCCAATGCCTGTAGCTATGATTATATGTTTGCTTGTTGGAACTGTATGTGGATTCATAAATGGATACTTACTGGTAAAATTCAAGGAACTATCAGCAGTAATTGTTACCTTGTCCACAATGATAATATATCGAGGTATTGCCTATATAATTCTAGAAGATCAAGCCGCTGGAAAATTTCCTAAATGGTATACATACCTAGGATGGGGATACGTTGGCAAGATTCCATTTATATTAATTGTATTTGTTGTTTTTGCAATCTTGTTTGGGCTGTTATTGCATAAGACCACTTTTGGCAGACGAGTTTTTGCAATGGGAAATAATATAACTGCCAGTAGATTTTCAGGAGTGAAAGTGGATAAGATAAAAATAATTATTTTTACACTTACTGGTTTGATGGCTGGGGTTACAGCACTATTCCTTACTTCACGAATGGGAAGTACAAGACCAAATGTTGCAACAGGTTATGAACTTGATGTTATCGCTATGGCTGTTCTTGGAGGTATCAGTTCAGCAGGGGGTAAAGGTAGGATGATAGGTGCAGTGATTTCCATCTTCTTAATAGGTTTTCTAAGATATGGTTTAGGATTGATTAATATACCTGCTCAAATATTACTTATAATAATTGGTTTATTACTTATATTTGCAGTAATGGTACCAAATCTGAAACAGACTTTTGGAAGAGTTTTCAGAATGAATGGTACTAAATAAGTTCAATCAAGAAAAATATATTGAACTTATGGAGATAGGTATATAGAGGTTAAGTTCAATATATGAATAATTAATCGATATAAAGTGGTTATACTATTTTATATAAAAAAATAAAAGAGGAGAATGCAAAATGAAAAAAATACTTTCTATGCTTTTAGTACTAACATTAATTTTTGCTGTAACTGGATGTGGGGGAAAAGAGGATACATCAAAAGATAGCTCAAACACATCAAATAAGGAAGAATCTGCTGATAAAGAGAAAAAAGCTAAGTACGCTATCATAGTTAAGAACACAGGAAATCCATACAATGAAAAAGAAATGGAAGGTTTTAAGAAAGCTATTGATGAAATCGGTGCAGAAGCTATATTGAAAGCTCCTGACCAACCAACAGCTGAAGCTCAAATTCAAATGATTGAAGAATTGATAGCTCAGAAAGTTGATTGTATCGCTATCGCAGGTAATGACCCTGATGCGCTTCAACCAGCATTACAAAAAGCTATGAATGCAGGAATCAAAGTACTTTCACTGGACTCAGCGGTAAATAGTGATAGTCGTATGATTCATGTCAATCAAGCAGACCCAGAAAGAATTGGTCGTGTTCAAGTGGAAGCTATTGCTGAAATGATTGACGGGGCAGGTCAGATAGCTGTTCTAAGTGCAACTTCTCAAGCTACTAATCAAAATACTTGGATTGAATGGATGAAAAAAGAATTAGAAAAAAGTGATTATAAGGATATAGAATTAGTTAAAGTTGCTTATGGAGATGACTTAAGAGATAAGAGTGTATCTGAGATGGAAGCATTATTGAAGTCATATCCACAACTTAATGGTATCATTGCACCAACAACTGTAGGTATTGCAGCGGCAGGTAAAGTGATTACTGACAAAGGATTATTAGGTAGAATCCAATTAACTGGTCTAGGATTACCTAGTGAAATGGCTGAATATATTGAAAGCGGTGTTTGTCAATGGATGTATTTATGGAATCCTATTGATGTTGGATATTTAGCTGGATATACAGCACAAGCTTTAGTAACTGGTCAAATAACTGGAGCTGATGGAGATAAATTCACAGCTGGAAGTCTTGGTGAAAAATCAGTTATCACTGTAGGCGATGGAACAGAAGTTATGTTAGGAGACCCTTATAAATTTGATGCTGATAATATAGCAGAATGGAAAGAGATCTACTAGATTTGACTTAGTTGTATTTATAATTTAACAAGGGGCTGTCGGATAATACATTCTGGGATGGCGCAACCTGGTCTATCTTACTTTAGATTAACGTTGAAAGATGTATTATCCGACAGCCCCTTATATAAAGTGGGAGGTATAGAATTGAAGAATAGTAATAAATTGGCTTGGACATGGACTATTAAAGAAGAATTTCTTGACGAATATGTAAAGATGCATTTAGACCCATGGAATGAGATTCTAGAAGAACATAGTAAAGCAGGAATCAAGAATTATTCTATTTTCCAGAACGGTAATCAATTCTTTTATTGTTTTGAATGTGATGATATAGAGGCTGCATTCAAATATATTGATAATAGTGAAATATGTAACAAATGGAATAGTATCACTTCAAAAATGGTTGAGGGTTCTTTTGATTTCAGTGATTCCGACCCCATAAAACCTATGAGAGAAGTATTCTACTTGAAATGATACAAATTTAAGTATATATGTAAATTTATTATTTATTAGGAGGTTGAAAGATGATAGAACGTTGTATTGAACCAATCAAAGGAGTTAAGAAAGCTAGAATAGGTCTTTATATTATCGGGCATCCCACTTATTGGGAACAATTTGAAGGATTGTATGATAGACTTTTAGGATACGGTGAGTTTGTCCAAGGTAAATTGAATAAGTGGGGACAAGTATATAATTATGGAATGGTAGACAGCAGGGACAAAAGTGAAAAGGCAGCTGAGTGGTTCAATGAAAAGAATATTGACCTTCTGATATGCTATGCTGGTACATATGCAATGAGTGCAGACCATATAGCTATCCCTCAAATCTGTAAAAAACCTGTAATCGTATTGAACCTGCAGCCAGCAGCAAGCATTAATTATGACCATACAAGTACTGGTGAATGGTTAGCTCATTGTGGCGCATGTTGTGTACCAGAGATATCCAATGCTTTTGAACGTACAGGTATTGATTTTCATGTTGTATCTGGTTTATTAGGTTTAGAAAAGACACCAAACATATCTATAGCTGATGAAGTTACTTGTGACCATCCAGATGCAATAGCTGCTTGGGAAGAAATAGAAGAGTGGGTAAGAGCTGTGTCAGTTGTGAGAACTCTTCAATATAGCAAAATGGGCTTTCTAGGACATACTTACCCAGGTATGCTTGATATGTATAGTGATTTTACAATGATACAAGGACAGACAGGTATGCATGTTGAAGTAATGGAAATGTGTGATTTGGCAGAACTGATTGACACTGTTACAGAAGAAGAGAAAAAAGTTAAGATGGAACAAGTCAATGATATGTTTATCATCAGTGAAGATTCACCAGCTGACCCTTTAGCTAAAAAACCAACGGAAGAACAATTGGACTGGTCTTGTACAGTCGCTGTAGCACAAGAGAAAATGGTTGAAAAGTTTGATTTGGATGCCCTTACTTATTATTATCGAAGCTTGGATGGCAATGAATATATGCATATACAGGAAGGGTTCATATTAGGACATTCCTTATTGACTGCCAAGGGAATACCATGCTCAGGTGAAGGTGACATGAAGACAGCCATTGCAATGAAGATATGTGATATTCTTAATGTAGGAGGCAGTTTCTGTGAAATCGTTGTAGGTGATTTTAATGACCAGACTATATTATTAGGTCATGATGGACCATTTCATATTAATATTTCTGATGGTAAGCCTACACTTCGTGGTCTTGGTTTATATCATGGTAAAAAAGGTTCAGGTATATCTGTAGAAGCTACTGTCAAAAAAGGTGATATCACTACATTAGGTATAACTCAGACAAGAAAAGGTAACTTGAAGATGATAGTTAGTGAAGGAGTCGCAACAAACGGACCAATAATGAAGATTGGTAATACTATGACACCAATAAAATTTGACTTGGGACCAAGAGAATTCATGAATAAATGGTTTGCACAGGCACCTACTCATCATTGTGCCATGTCCATAGGAAAAAATGCAAGTTTATTTGAAAAGGTAGCAAAATTGATGAATATAGAATACGAATTGATATGTTAATGATTCTATGATATTAAACTTATTAGGAGTTGATTAATTGGGAGATATATGCTTAGCAGTTGATATCGGCGCATCAAGTGGAAGAGTAATAAAAAGTACTCTTATGAATGATAAATTCAGTATAGAAGAAATCCATAGATTCAGTAATAGGATAAATAGAGAAGAAGATAGATGTTTTTGGGATGTTGAACATTTGTTTTCAGAAATATTGATAGGTCTGAAAAAATTCAGTAAAACTGGTTTAAAACCTGAAAGTATCGGTATTGATACTTGGGCTGTAGATTATGTTCTTATGAATAATAAAATGAATAGAGCTTATCCTGTATATGCCTATAGAGACAGTAGAACTGATGAAACCATGGATAAGATATTCACTCATATATCAAAAGAAAGGATATATGAAAAAACAGGGATACAATTTTTGCAATTCAATACTTTATATCAATTATATGAACATGTAAAGACGAATCCAGAGATAAAGGATAATGTTAATATGGTACTTATGATTCCAGATTACCTGAATTATCTTTTGTGTGGGGAAACTTCAATTGAATATACCAATGCGACGACAACGCAAATGTATAATATAGGCGATATGAAATGGGATGAAGAGTTACTTGATATTATTGGAATAGATAAAGATAAATTTCCCCAAGTAGTACAGCCGGGGACAGTTCTTGGTTCTTTGACAAATGAAGTTAAAGATGAAGTGAATCTTGAGGATGTAAAAGTTATTGCACCAGCTACTCATGATACAGGTTCAGCAGTGGTATCAGTTCCAGCTGTTGATGATGATTTTGCTTATATCAGTTCTGGTACTTGGTCGTTGATGGGGATAGAAAGTGATAATCCTATTTGTACTAATAAAGCTCTTTCTTATAATTTTACTAATGAAGGAGGAGCATATGGTAAAGTAAGAGTACTCAAGAATATAATGGGATTATGGTTGATTCAAGAGGTAAAAAGATTATTAAATGATAAGTATAGTTTTGGTGAACTTGTTATTTTAGCAAAAGAGTCCAATAGTACAGCTCTTATTAATCCGAATAATAGCAGATTCCTGAATCCATCTGACATGATAGATGAAATAAAAACATACTGTGAGGAAACTGGACAAACAGTTCCTAGTACTCCAGGTGATATAGCAAAATGTATTTTTGAAAGCTTAGCACTCCAATATAAGCAAGTTCTTATTGAATTAAGAGAAATCAGTAATAAAACAATCAATAAGATACATATTGTTGGAGGAGGTTCTCAGAATAGATACCTTAACAGGCTATGTGCAGATTATACCCAATGTGAAGTATATTCAGGTCCAATTGAGGCTACAGCAATTGGTAACCTAATGGTTCAATATATTACATTAGGTAAAATACAATCTTTAGCTGAAGCCAGGAAAATAATAAATGCTTCATTCAACATTGAAAAGTTTGTTCCTGCTAAATTGGAATCTGCTGAAGAGAAATGGAGCAGATTTTTGGAATTACCATAAATAATTTCATATTCAGTCAAAAAAGTTTGAGATAGTATAAGGAGGTAACAATGATAAAAGATAATATAGTGAAATCATATGAATTAGCTAAAGAGTTTTATAAGAATTATAATATTGATACTCAAGAAGTAATGAAGAAACTTAACGATATACCAATATCAATGCATTGTTGGCAGGGAGATGATGTAAGCGGCTTCGAAAATCCAAACGGGGAATTAAGTGGTGGTATACAATCAACAGGAAATCATTTTGGAAAAGCAAGAACACCAGATGAACTTAGAGCAGACCTTGAAAAAGCATTTGAATTGATTCCAGGTAAAAAACGTCTTAACCTACATGCCATTTATCTAGAGACAGATGGAGAGAATGTAGATCGTGATGAGATTGAACCAAAACATTTTAAAAATTGGGTTGAGTGGGCTAAGAAAAATAATATAGGACTTGATTTTAATCCAACATTATTTTCTCATAAATACGCAGATGATGGAATGACATTATCTCATCCAAATAAGGAGATTAGAGAATTCTGGATAGAGCATGTAAAGAGATCAAGAAAAATAAGTGAATATTTTGGTAAGGAATTAGGAACTCCATCAGTGATGAATATATGGATTCCAGATGGATTCAAAGATATTCCTGTTGATAGATTAGGTCCTAGAAAGAGATTAAAAGATTCATTAGATAAAATCTTGGAAGAAAAGATTGACCCAAAATATCACTTGGATGCTGTAGAGAGTAAACTTTTTGGAATAGGTTCTGAGAGTTATGTAGTAGGTTCTCATGAGTTCTATATGGGATATGCCATAAAAAATGATACATTGGTATGTTTGGATGCAGGACATTTCCATCCAACAGAAACAATCTCTAATAAGATTTCAGCTTTATCCTTATTTACTAATGAAATCCTATTACATGTTAGTCGTCCTGTACGTTGGGATAGTGACCATGTGGTATTATTAGATGAGGAATTACAAGCAATAGCTTCTGAAATAATCAGAAATGACCTTTTGGATAGAGTGCATATTGGTCTTGATTTCTTTGATGCCAGTATTAACCGAATCGCTGCATGGACAATAGGTACAAGAAATATGATGAAAGCTTTACTTATCGCTTTATTGGAGCCATCAGAAATTTTAATGGATGCAGAGAAGAATTTTGACTTTACAAAACGTCTTGCTATGCTGGAAGAATTAAAATCATTTCCTTGGCAGGCTGTTTGGAATTATTACTGTTATATCAATGAATATCCAATAGGGCTTGATTGGTTGGATGAAGTAAATGAATATGAAGAACAAGTACTGAGTAATCGTTAATAAAATCTAAGTGTTGTTTAAAAGATTAACATAAAAATGGGGCTGTTTGATAAAACGTTGTTACGTTAATATCAAACAGCCCCATCTATCAATTTCTATCTTTTGTAAGAATCAGGAATCCAACGCCAATAATTGCGATTGGCCATACTAAGTCAAAACTAAACCAGTCAAATATCTTTTCTAATATTGATATACCACCAATAATAACTAGTATTATTCCAAGAATTGTTCTACCATTGCCATTGGAGAGATTATTTCTTTTTTCCGGAGTGTTATGGTCATAAGTATTACTATTATAAGTAGTATTATTATCATAAGAATTGCTATCATAATAAGTATTATTATCATGAGTGTTACTATCGTAAGTGTTATGAGCATATTCTATAGGTTCGACTGGAATGACAATTGAACAGATTATGTATATCAATACACCAGAACCCCACGTAAAAAGCGTTATAAGAAATAGAATTCTAACAATAGTTGGGTCTATATTAAAATATTTTGCTATACCTGAGCAAACACCACAAATCATTTGGTTATCTCTTGAGCGATAAATTCTTTTATCCATAGTCATACATCCCTTCTAATATTTTTAGTATTTGAAGTAATAAATAATATTATTAATATGAAACAGATAAGTTGTACATATTAATATATATAATTTATATTATATTGTGTTTTATTATATTACATTTTATAATATAACACAATAAGATTAATATAAGATTAAGTTTGGATTAATAATAATGAATATGAATTGTTTTTTACATGATATAAAAGTTTTAGTGATAACGGAGGAATAACATGGATATTGATTTGTATGTTGTAGCTATTACACCAGGTATTGCACTAGCATTAGGAATATATTTGACGGATAGATATGACAAAGAACCATTGCATCTACTGATTAAGATATTTATTTTTGGTGGTGTAAACATTTTACCTGCTATACTTATAGAAAGGATATTAGCATATTTCAATATATTTACAGGATTGTTAGGAATTGCCTATGTAGCTTTTATAGTTGCTGGTTTTACTGAAGAATTTGTTAAAAGAGTAGTAGTCAAGAGTTTTGCATATAATCATAGAGCTTTCAATGAAAAACTTGATGGTATTGTTTATGCAGTTTTTGCATCGCTGGGATTCGCTACTGTAGAAAATGTACTCTATGTAGTTTTTAGATATTCTAATGTATCTACGATAGGTTTGCAGAGAGCTATTTTTTCAGTTCCTGCCCATATGCTGTTTGCCATAACCATGGGATATTATCTATCATTGGCTAAGTTTGGTGAGAGTGAAAGACAAAGAAAATATTATCTAAGATTATCTTTGTGGATTCCAGTATTATTGCATGGATTATATGACTATATCTTAATGTCAAAAAGCAGTAATCTATTTATAATTTTTATTCCTTTTGTTATATTTTTATGGAGTTATAATCTTAGGAAATTGAATAGATATTATAAAGAATCTAAAGCTATGTATATGAATAATAATGATGATTTTGATTAGGGGCTGTTGAGACAGCCCCTTATACTTAATCTGGATTATTTGATTTTGAAACTATACTTTGTATACGCCTTATATGTATCTTCAGGACTTAAGATATTAGAGTCAAAACAATTTTGGTTAATGGCATCTGGATAATATTGTGTTTCCAAACATAATGCTATATGTTTTTTTGTAACCATATTAGAAGCTAATTTCATACCTGCCTCCATTTGATTGCAAGCATAAAAGACTACAGCTTTCTGGTCTGTGACAACTTCCATATAACGTCCGCTTTTTTCATCATACATAGCTGCTGAGATATTGCCATCATCATTAAGCATGAAAGGATGGTCATAGCCACCAGCATTTTTCAACTGTACTTCATCATTTTTAATATCACTACCAACTAATTTTATTTCTCTAAAGTCGAAAGCAGTTCCATCAACATCAGCAACACCAATAGGAATGATTTCTGTGTCAACAAGACCATATTTGTCAGCATTAATATGTAAATATTGCTCTAATACATCTCTCTTTCCATTACCAGATAAGTTGAAGTAAGAATGATTAGTCATATTAACGATTGTCTTTTTATCTGTCTTACCACTATAATAGATTTCTAATTCATTATTATTATTAAAAGTATAAGTGACATTTACATCAAGAGTACCAGGGAAGCCTTCTTCTCCATCTTCACTTATATAATTAAGATATAGAGATACACTATCTTTCTTCACTATCCCTGTCACGTTCCATATAACTTTATCAAATCCTTTTAAACCACCATGTAGAGTGTTTCCATTATTATTTGCAGCTAAGTTGTAAGTAGTACCATCTATCTCAAATGAAGCATTTGAGATTCTCCCAGCTACTCGTCCTACAAGGCTGCCAAAAAAAGGTGACTTTTCTTCATATTCTTTGAATGTATCAAAACCAAGGACTACATTTTCAATGTTACCATCTTTATCAGGCACCATTATATTATTAATGATTCCACCATAATTAAGAATACTTACACTACAATCATTATCATTGTATAATGTGTATTTGGTTACTTCTTCTCCGGATTTTGTAAAACCAAAATTAGTAGATTTAATTTCCATAGTTATTCACTCCTTTAGTATAGATTATACAATAAGTTATTTAGTCTTTCAATTTTAAATCACACCTAAGTTAATAAGATAGCAAAATAGTATGGAGATATGTTAAGTATTATTATTTGTATTGCAAATTTGGTATATATATAATATTATTATATAGACATGATTTTTTATGGAAATACAGCATTTTCAAATAAGATAATAGAGGAGATTACAATGGATAATAATGTATTAGCTAAAGTTGAAGGTATAGAAATTACAAAAGAGCATTTAATGAATATTATGCGTTCTTTACCACAACAACAAATGATGGAAGTAAGTACAGTAGAGGGAAGAAAAAGACTACTAGATGAACTTGTTGCTGCTGAGCTTTTTTATTTAGAAGCTTCTGCTAACAAATTAGACGAAGAAGAAGAATTCAAAAAAATCTTAGAAGAAGCTACTCATAGTCTTTTACAAAGATTCGCTATCCAGAAATTACTAGAAAAAGTTACAGTAAGCGAAGAGGACATGAAAGCTTATTATGACAGTAATAGAAAGTCTTTTGTTTCTTCAGAAGAAGTAAGAGCTAAACACATTCTTGTAAAAGAAGAAGAAGAGGCTAATAGAATAAGAAAAGAAATCGAAGAAGGAAAAGCTTTTGATGAAGCAGCTAAAGAATATTCAACTTGTCCATCAAAAGATAAAGGTGGAGATTTAGGATTCTTCGGTAAAGGAAGAATGGTTCCAGAATTCGATAAAGCAGCCTTTGAATTAAAAGTTGGAGAATTAAGTGATGTAGTAAAAACTCAATTCGGATATCATTTAATTATTGTTGAAGAGAAAAAAGAAGCTGCAATCAAGACTTTTGAACAAGTACAAGAACAAATCAAACAAACTCTTTTAAGAAACGAACAAACTAAGGTATATACAGATAAGTTCAATGCATTGAAAGAGCAGTATAATGTTGAAATCAATGAAGATGGATTAAAATAATTAGAAGTTGAAAGGGTTGTCTTAATACATTTATGGAAGATGGACAGCCCTTTTTTTAAGGATGTGAACATATGGAATTCTATGAATATGTTGAAAATCTAACAGAGGACAACAAAAAAGTTTTTAACATCATTTTACGTTTTGGACCTCTTACTAAAAAAAAGATTATAAAATATACCAATATGAAACTTACTACTCTTAATAGATCTATGACTACATTAATGAATTCTAAATTTATTGTTCAGATAGGTGAGCAGGAGTCAACTGGAGGAAGAAAGCCAACATTATTTGATGTCAACCCATTTGAATATTATTTTGTTGGAATTGATATTTCAAGAACTTACTCAAAAGTTATCATAACAAATCTCAAGAGAGAAATTCTATTTGATGAACAATTTCAGATGAAGCAGGATATGACACCTGATAGAACTGTTAGAAGTATAAAAGAGGTGTTTAACAAAGGATTAAACAGATTAGGAATCATAAAAGAAAAAATAGTTGGTGGAGGTCTCGGTACTATAGGTCCATTGGACTCTAATCTGGGCATTATATTCAAGCCAAATAACTTTTATGCAAAAGGTTGGAATAATGTACCTATCAAGGACATGCTTGAAGATGCTCTGGATATGGAGATAATTATTGAAAACGGTGCTAATACAGCTGTCTATGCTGAGTATTTAGCTGGTTCATTAATTGAATATTCCAATATTGTATATGTAAACTGTGGTATAGGTATAAGGATGGGAGTTATTGCAAATGGTAGAATAATTCCTACTATCAATAATGCCAATGATGCTTTTGGACATATGGTAGTCAACTATGACGGAGAACCTTGTTATTGTGGCAAAACAGGATGTGTAGAATGCTATGCATCAATTTTATCCATTGTTAAAAAATATGTCAGCCTTGTGAAATTGGGAAGAGCTACAACTATAAATAAAAACACAAACAGCATTACTTTCAACGATATAATCAAAGCAGCTGAATCAGGTGAGTATCTAGCTAATGAAGTGTTTGAATTTGGAGCTAAAATACTGGGGATTGGTTTAGCTAATTATGTTACTATTGTTAATCCTAGTAAAGTTATCCTAAGTGGACCTATCATAAATTTATCTGATATATTTTATAATTTTTTACTTAAATATATAGAAAGGCATATTTCAGGAAATCAAAGCAATATTGTATTTGTCAAGGGTGGCGATTATAAAGATAATGCAATAGCGCTAGGAGCTGCCCAATTATTTATCAAGAACAAGTTAATATGAAATTTGAATATAATAAAAACGAGCTTTGAATTTAAGCTCGTTATATACACTTATACATAAGTTTTGCTTGTTAAGCATATGAAATTGAAACGTTGATATTTAATTTATATCGTAATTCGCTATGTTTTTTATTTTCTTTAGATCCCTATTTCTCCTTATATACTTAATTAAACCTACTATTCCGATTATAGTTCCAAATGGTACCAATATCATTCCAATAATTTCTATTACGAGATTATCAGTAAATTTAATAAAGGAAGCACCAGCTACGATTAGACTAAGAGCAGTTCTTATGTATGCTAATAGTGTTCTCTGATTTGCTAGGAAGGTTCTGTCAGTGGCAAGTAAATCTCTCAATATCAAAGATTCCTTTTTGAAAGAATAAACTTCATCTTCATGAGCTCTATATTGCATTATAATATTCACCTCTTTACATTATATTCTATATGAAAATAACTTTAGACCAAAATGGTTAAAATAAAACATAAAATTTAACTATATCTAATAATAGTCGATTATATTTTTATATTCCTCTCTATACTATAGAGTTATGTTGGTTTTTTTAGTGTTTTTGGGAGTTGAAGTATTGATATCAAGTATAGTGGAATAGAATAATTTCCATATTGGTTATATCTTTTGTATTATACTATAAATATATTATAACACTTTTAACCAAAATAGCAAGAAGTTTTATAGGATTTTTTACTGGGTATTATATCATTAGTGTAATAAATATATAGAATAAATCTATAATATATAAGAAATATAAAAGTATTTGTAAAAAAATAGCAGAAAAGGACACATAAAAGACAAATTAAATACATACTAATTACACTTATCTTATATATAATTCTAATTGACGACATAATAATAGACATAATGCTAGACATAATGTTTGACTTAATGAGACATTAAAATCGACATAATATTATACAGAAGCGCAAAGGCGCACAAAAATATAATAGAGAATCCCCTCTCATTATAACCCAGAGTAAAGAGAATCATTTAATGATTCTCTTTCTTGTTATAAGAAAGTTTTTCTATTTAACCTCATAATATTGCTTATATCCTTTTTAGCTAAATGTTGTACTATTTAACTAATATAGCTAAATTCAGTTAAATCAATTATTGACCTCACTTTATATTTATGGAATAATATTTACTATGAATAATTAAGGAAGGTGATATACTTGAAGTTAATGTTTATATCAGATATACATGGATCTTCTTATTATGCTGCAAAAGCAATTGAAAAATATAAAGAAGAAGGTGCTGATTATATAGTTTTACTTGGTGATATCTTGTATCATGGACCAAGAAATTCACTACCAAAAGAATATGAACCCAAAAAAGTTATACAGATACTTAATGATTTAAAAGACAAGATTATTTGTGTAAGAGGAAATTGTGATGCAGAAGTAGACCAAATGGTTCTTGAATTTCCTATTATGAGTGATTACAATATCATATTTCATAATAACAAAAGAATTTTTGCTACTCATGGACATTTGTTTAATGAATCCAACATGCCACCTATAGAAGATGGCGATATAATAATTCATGGACATACTCATATACCTGTTGCTAAGGAATTAGATAATAGATATATACTTAATCCAGGTTCTATTTCTTTGCCAAAGGAAAATAATCCAAATAGCTATGGTATTATTGAAGGAAAAGAATTTTTTATAAAAGATTTTGATGGAAATATAATTAAATCAATTGTATTAGAATAATCTAGACTTAGTCATTAAAAGACCAGTATCCCATTATAATAGTTTGCAACTAACATAACAGTTTAATTGCTAGATTATAAGAGATACTGGTCTAATTATTTTAGTTAGAATAAGCTGGAATTAATAATTATCATATTTATTACTATTATCAATAAGAGTATCGCTGTTATCATCTTTTGATATATTCTTTAATGCCATAACAACAATAATAGTTGAAATTCCGTAATATATAATTAATTTAAATCCAAGTGCTACTGCCAATCCAAAGCAATTAATCAAGAGCATTATAAGTGCTGGTAAAGTCAAAGCATATATACCGATTTTATATACTTCATTATAGCTTAGGTTTGTTTTTAATACTGAGTTTGCAATAAGTCCAATGATACTTACCATTAAACTTTCAAATAATTTTAATAGAACAGTTCCAGCAATTATCAAGAAGACAATAATTCCAATCGCAAGTCCTCTAAAACTATTTAATATTTCTAAAACTGAATTTTTATCAATATTGAAATCTCTCAAATCCTTGAATTCTAATGGCATAGGAGGGCTTCCAGCTTGATTGATGATAATTCGTTCAGGAGTAACTAAATATCCCATAGAATAACCCACTAAATCATTCAAAGTATACTTATCTGTCATATCAACGATAAATATAAAATCATGATCTTTAGTCAATACTAAAGGTTCATTCATATCAATATTAAGGATACCATTACGAACAGTTATCTCAGGCATATCATCTGATTGTAATAATTCTATAGTATTGTCAATAGAAGTATTAGTCTTAACAGAAACAACTATGCTTAACGTAATTCCAATGAATAATGCTAAGAGTATAAGATAACCAAAAGATTTACCTAATCTTTCATGTCTTATACTATTGTAAACACGAAAATCAGTAAAACTTTTTATGAATTTCACAAAGATATTAGGGCTTTTTATATTTTCCATATTATATCCCCCTTCATCATAAATTTTTTAATACATATTTTGGGAATGGAATTAATTACCTAATTCTCTTGTATGTTAACATAAATTTTTTTCAAGTTCAAGATTCTATGGGCATTAGCTGTAATATTTTTTCGGAAAATTGAGTAAGTTAAAGATATGTAACAAAGATTTAATGTGTAAGATTATTGTAGAATAGATTTATTTAAAGTATAATGTAGGAGTAAATACTAATGAAGATAACTTCTAATATACACTAATTGATAAAGGAGCAAAACGATGTCATATATTGAATTAACAACACCTTGTATTTTTGGGGTCGAGTCTATTTTAAAAAAGGAAATTATAAAATTAGGTTATGAAATTAAGAGAGTAGAAGATGGAAGAATAACCTATATAGCAGATGAACTGGGTGTTTGTAGATCGAATATTTGGCTAAGGACAGCAGAGAGAGTAATGATTAATGTAGGAGAATTCACTGCTACTAGTTTTGAAGAATTATTTGATAAAACAAAAGATTTACCTTGGGAAAGATGGATACCACAAGATGGTAAGTTTTGGGTTAAAAAGGCTTCTTCCATTAAATCCAAGCTTTTTAGTCCATCAGATATTCAATCAATAATTAAAAAAGCAATAGTTGAAAGATTGAAAAAAACATACCATGTCAATTGGTTTAATGAAGATGGTGAACACTATCCTATTAGAGTTTTCATAAAAAAAGATAGAGTTTCTATATGTTTAGATACAAGTGGTGAAGCTTTGCACAAAAGAGGATATAGAACATTTACCAGTAAAGCACCTATTAGTGAGACTTTGGCAGCTGCTATAATTCAACTATCACCATGGAACAAAGATAGAATCTTGGTTGATCCATTTTGTGGTAGTGGAACTATCCCTATCGAGGCTGCAATGATAGCTATGAATATGGCTCCAGGACTTGACAGAGAATTTACAGCTGAAAAATGGAAAAACATTATTCCGGTAAAATCATGGTTCAAGGCAGTAGATGAGGCCAATGATGTTATAGATACAACATGTGAATTAAACATTGCCGGTTATGACATAGATTATAAAGTTTTAAAATTTGCAAGAGAAAATGTGAGAAATGCTGGTGTTGAAGATAAGATTCACTTTCAAGAAAGGGATATGAGAAAAACCAGCAATAATAAGAAATATGGATTTATTATCACTAATCCACCTTATGGTGAGAGACTTGGAGATAAGGAAACCGTAATAGAATTGTACAAAGATATGAAGATTACTTTTGATAAGAATCTTGAGGATTGGTCTTATTTCATTATCACTTCATTTGATGAATTTGAGAGATATTTTGGAAAGAATGCTGATAAAAAAAGGAAGTTGTACACTGGAATGATGAAAGCAAATCTTTATCAATATTTTGGAAGTAAACCTCCTAAAAGAGTAAATCCTATCAATTAAAATACATTATAGAAAAGAGGTTATATATTGAAGATGAAAAAAAACATAAAAATGCTTTTTATATATGTATTTACAGTTGTCTTTATTGTGCCTACTTCTATTTGTGCTATCGATGCACCACAGGTTTCAGTTATTTTAGATAATGAGTATATAGTATATGACGAATATTATGGAATACCATATATTGATGATAATAACAGAACAATGGTACCACTAAGGCTTACATTAGAGTCATTTGGAGCTGAGGTAGAGTGGGTAGGAGAGTTGAATTTAGTAGTTATAACACATGAGGATATAGTAGTTAATGTTCCAATAGGTGAAAAGTTTATATATAAAAACGAAGAAAAAATTGAAAATGATACATATGCTGTAAATAAGAACAGCAGGATTTATCTACCTATAAGAATTGTTATGGAAGCTTTCGGATGTGAAGTATTGTGGGATGGTGATAATAGAGTAGTTATCATCAATTCTGATCATGGTCCTTATAAAGATAAAGCTAATTCTAGGTTTGATCTAAGAGAGGAAGGAAATGTAACTTCTGTCAAGGATCAAAAAGAGCTTGGTACATGTTGGGCATTTGCGGCTCTAGGTTCTATTGAATCCAGTTTACTAAAGCAAACTGGAGAAATATATGATTTTTCTGAAGATAATGTGAGCCTGAAACACGGTTATAACTTGACTCAAGACCAAGGTGGAGATTTTATGCTTGCATTAGCATATTTCGCTAGATGGTCAGGTCCTATAATGGAAAGTGATGACGTATATGGAGACGGAATCTCATCACAAGATGTAAAAAGTGTTAAACATCTGCAAGAAGCTTACTTTATACCAGCCGATAATTTTGAAACCATAAAAGATACTGTTAAGAACTACGGAGGCGTTCATACATCTATCTATTGGGAATATAGAGATGCAGAAAATGAAAAGTATTACAACAAAAATACTTATTCCTTGAACTATAATGGCAAAGAAGAAACTAACCATGATGTAGTTATTGTTGGATGGGATGACGAATATCCTAAGGAAAATTTTATAATACAACCAGAAGAGGATGGTGCTTTCATCTGTAAAAACAGTTTTGGTACTGATTTTGGTGAAGAAGGATATTTTTATATTTCTTATTATGACGCTTATATAGGTAAGCAAAATATGGTATATAGTAAAATAGAAGATAATGATAATTATGATAAAATATATCAAGCAGACTGGCTTGGATTAGTAGGGAAATTAGGATTCAATACAGACACAGGGTATTTTTCTAATGTTTATGAAACAGGTAATCAAAAAGAAGAGTTAAAAGCTGTTAGCTTCTATACTACTGGCATTAATTCTAAATATGAAGTATACCTTGTTGAAAACTTTACAGGTAAGGATGACTTGAAAAATATGATTTTCCTTGAAAGTGGATTTAGGGAATATAGTGGTTATTATACTATCAATCTAAAACAGCCTATAACACTTGATAAGAATAAGAAATTTGCAGTTATTGTCAAGATGACTACCCCTGGAACAAAATTTCCTATAGCTGCTGAATTTGACAGGGATGTCAAATGGCTTGGCAAAGTAGATTTAAGTGATGGTGAAGGCTATATAAGTTATGATGGAGAGATCTGGGAGGATACTGAGGAAGTATTACAGAGTAATGTATGCTTGAAAGCATTTACAGATATAGTGGTTGACCAATTAGTTAAAGATACTGCTGAGGAATCAGAAAGTCAACCAGTTGAGCAATCCGATACAGAAAATGTATCTAATCCAGATGAAGCTACAGATGGAATTGAGTCTTCTGATGATAATCAGCCAACAGAAGCGTAGTAAGGATGTTTGTAAGTAATTAGAGTGCTTGTATGGAGGCAATAATGAAAGATAAATTAAAAGAATTATTGAAACAACTAAAAAACGCTGGAAAGGTATATATACAACCTCACAATATTCCTGACCCAGATTCTATAGCAAGCAGTTTAGGGATTAAGTTTTTACTGGATAAGTACGGAATCAAGTCAAAGATTATTCATGTACAGACAATTGAAAAAGCAAATTCAAAAAAGATGGTTGAACTATTCAATATAAAGATGACAGTCAAAAATGAGATGAAGTACAATAAAGATGATTTTGTTATATTGGTTGATACACAGTTAGGTAATTCTAATGTAACTAATCTAATTAAGCAAAATGTAATGGTAATCGATCATCATGAGATTGTTAATGATACTGATACATATCTTTTTAAAGATATCAGGTCAGATATTGGTGCATGTTCATCAATAGTAGCAGAATATTTTTATGTCAATGATATTCCTTTGACTGTTAATGTAGCTACTGCACTATTGTATGGAATAATGATGGATACTGATAATCTGTCTAGACGTGTTAATGATCTTGATATAGAAATGTTTTATTTCTTATATAATCAAGCAGAGATTAGTATGATAAAATCACTGAAATTAAATCAGATTGTAAAATCTGATTTAATTGCGTATGCAAAAGCATTGAATAATGTAGAAATATATGGCTATTTGGGCTTTGTCCATATAGAAGATTGTAATGATTCCCTTCTTGGGACTATCAGTGATATGGTTAATACAATAGAGGGTGTATCCGTTGTTGTGGCATATGCCAAGAGAGCAGATGGAGTAAAATTTTCTATTCGTAGTGAAAGCACCAAGATCAAGGCTAACAAGTTAATGCGATTCATTATGGCTCATAGAGGTGTTGGCGGAGGACATGATGAGATGGCTGGAGGTTTCATGCCTGCTGATAAGATGGATTTCTTGAATAATAAACGACTAGATACATTCATTAGACATAGAGCTATCAATTATGTAGAAAAGGAAGATAGTGATTTATAAAAAAAATAATACGTTTACTTTTACTAGCTATTAATGATATTATATTAATATGTTATTGTTTTAATATTATATCTTTGAGGTGATCTTATGAGAGAGAATACATTTAAAATTGACGGATTAGATGGACATAAGATTTTTGTAGCTAGTTGGATGCCAGAAAACAATAAAAAAATTAATGGTGTTGTTCAGATAAATCATGGAATGGCAGAACATTGTTTAAGGTATAGAGATTTTGCCAAGTTCCTTACGGACAAAGGTTATGGTGTATATGCTCATGACCATAGGGGGCATGGACAGAGTCTGGATGTAGAAGAAGATATAGGCTTTTTCAATGACAAGGAAGGTTGGAATAATGTTATAGATGAAGCATATAAGGTAACAGAGCATATAAAAAGAGAAAATAAAAATACTGATATTTTTGTGTTAGGTCATAGTATGGGGTCTCTTATAACACGTGGTTACATACAGAAGTATGGTAATGAGGTTAAAGGGGCTGTTATAAGTGGAACAAGTGCTACAAAGGGTTTCTTGGGAGTGGCAGGAATCGGAGTAGCAAGATTGATTTGCTTAACAAAAGGGAACAAACATAAAAGTAAGTTGCTTACAGACCTTAGCTTTGGCAGTTTTAATAAGAAATTTGCACCTAATAAGACAGAATATGACTGGCTGAGCAGGGATGAACAACAAGTTAAGAAATATGTAGATGATGAGAAATGCGGTTTTATGTGTACTTCAAGATTTTATGTGGATCTATTAAAAGGGCTATCAAGTATTTCTAAGAAACGTAATATTCTTAAAACGCCTAAGAACCTACCTATATTATTTATTTCTGGTGATAATGATCCTGTTGGTGATATGGGAAAGGGAATTAAAAAGATTACGGATACATACAAATCATTGGGATATAATGTGAAGGTTATATTATATGAAGGTGGAAGACATGAGATAATTAATGAAACTAATAATTCGGTAGTTTATGATGATATAGTTGGTTTTATTAATAGCTTGAAATAATAGATTTAACTTATAGAATGTTTGTTAAATATATGTTAGATGGTTAATATAGTATATTTAAAAGTTGGAAGTATATTAGAGGCTATATAATGTGGTAATGAATTTAGGTTACCGTGTTATATGGCTTTTTTATTTATAGTTGTATGTAAGTCAGAAAAAGTGTTTTGTTCTGACGTGGCGGTTGCAAAATAGTATATGTATATGTTACGCCAGCTACTTGCTCGTCCTGAGCTCAACGAATAATAATGGACATCGAGCCCATTATTATTCCTGACAGTCCAGTAGGGCTGTCAGATTAAATGCTGGGTTCGGCGTCCTGCCTCACTACTCCACATATACATATACTATTTTGTTTATAGTCCCCTTCAATGAAAACACAAAACACTTTTTCTTCTAAAAAGCATCATTAATGGCTATGATAGATATTCTTTATAAGAAATGAAGAAACTAAGAAGAGTTTGTTTTGATTGATATATGCTAATATGATACAATAAATTAATATATTTATACTTGATATAGTAATTAATAATTATAGAATTATTATATTATTATTAAAACTGAAAGGAACAGTATTCATGAAGAGAAATGATGTAAAAATTATTATTGGAGTACTAATAGTAGCTGGAGTATTTTATCTTTTTAATCAATATAGAATCAGTAAGATGGATGTAAATAAGTTATATGTGGAGATAAAAGTTGAAGGGGAATTGTATGAACGAGTTATGTTGAGTGATGAGAAAGAGATTAAGATTGAAAGAGAAGATAGTTATAATATTATAAAGGTGCATGATAATGGTGTGGAGATGCTTGAAGCTAATTGCCCAGATCATGTCTGTGTCAGGACGGGTTTTATTAATAAAGTTGGTAGTACCATTGTTTGCCTTCCCCATAAGGTTTATGTGGAAATTGTTGGAGATGTGGAGGATGGATTAGATGCTATATCAGAGTAAAATCAAAAATCTTAGTAAAGTGCAGAAAATGGTATTTATTTCTATGTTAATAGCTTTTGCTTTGGTATTAGGATATCTTGAAAGAACATTTGTACCAGTAATGCCTTTACCAGGAGTAAAATTAGGGTTGGCTAATATTATTACTTTGACAAGTCTATATTTTTTGTGTTTCAAAGAAGCTTTTCTATTAGTAGTTCTAAGGGTGACTCTAAATAGTTTTTTTACAGGTTCATTCATAACAATATGGTATAGCTTATCAGGAGGTATACTTAGTTTGATAGTGATGTTTTTACTTATACATTATAGTAAAGATAAAGTAAGTATTGCTGGTATAAGCATTATTGGAGCGGTATCTCATAATATCGGACAACTCGTAGTGGTAGCTATAACTACTGAAAGCATTAATGTAGCAGCAGCGTATTTCCCTATTCTAGCTGTTTCTGGTATTATTACGGGTATACTTATTGGTTTTACAGTTAATTACTTGTTGCCATACATAAATCGAATATTTAAGTGATATCATATTCTAAGTTATGACATATTTCCCAGGAAATTAGTAGATAAAAAAATAATGGAAAGCAATTTGTTGAGTTTATTATCTATGTAAAGATAGTAGTAAGCTTATTTGTTATGTTTATTTATATTCCCAAGATGCATATTTACAATAACAGGGTTATTACGAAAATATTACATAAAAACCCAAAATATTACGATTGTATTACATAATGCAATAGTATCTTTTTTAATATAGTTTTTTTTGTTATAATTTTGTAGAACTTAGATATTTACTAAATGATGGGAAATTAATAAGCAAAAAACAAGGGGGAGAGTCATGATACGGAAAATCATCACAACTGTATTAACAATTACGATAATGTTAAATCTATTTTCAGTTAATGCAAGTGCAGAAACCACTAATAACGGAAAATTTTTTATTAAATATGATGGACAAATTTATAAGTATAAAAATAGATTTGTAAAACTTGTAGTTGATGGAAAAGTTATTGAAACTGGGGAAATGCCTGCTATCGTAATAACAGAAGATGTAAACGGTGAAAAAGTAGGAAGAACATTAGTACCAGTAAGGGAAGTATGTGAATCGGAACAAATAGGAGCTAAAGTAGATTGGAACGGACCGAAACAAGAAGCTTACATATCTTATGAAGATAAGTTTATTGTACTTAAAATTAACGAAAAGAAAGCCATAGTTAATAATAAAGAGGTTATGTTGGATGTACCAGCCAAGCTGATACAAAATGTAAATACTAAGAAATGGAAAACCATGGTACCTATTAGATTCATTGTAGAGACTTTTGGATATGAAGTTAACTGGAATGGAAAAGAATATAGTGCTGAAATGACCAAAAAAAGTAACCAACAAGGTCAGGATAATACAGATGAACAATCAGGGGAAGATGACCAGTCAGAAAATGACCAAACTGATGTAGAGGATAATAAGGATAATGAAACAGGTGAAGATTCTGAGTCTAGTGAAGACCAGAACTCAAATAATGATAACGATAATGAAGATGAATTATTAGATAGTTTGGAATCTGGTGGAGCTAAGAATGAATTACCAACTGCGTTGAAAAATAATCCTGTAGTATGGATGGTTGGTGATGATGTGCTATCAAAAATAAATGATAGATATACAGAAACAACTATCGCCAGAAAATTATGCCCAACTACAAAGGTTAAATCTATAGAGTATGAAGGTGACAAAGTTAATAAGAAATTTGTTATAGAAGCGTCAAGCCCCATTACAGATGTTAAGAAATCTTATTGGAAAAACAGATTAATCATTGATGTAGATAATTCGAAATGGGATATGGACAAATATGAAAAGACATTTGATGATAATCCTATAATAACAGGAGTTCGCTCCAGTCAATTTGCAGATACGATAACAAGAATCGTGTTTGACTTAAAAGGTGAAGGATATAAATTCAATGTTTATCTATCAGAAGATAGGAAAAAAATAAATATTGAAGTTCAAGATAATTCAGTTTATGGAATACACCTTGGGCAAAATGACAAAGGTGACTATATTAAGATTTTAGGAGTTAAAGCTCCTGATGTAAAACCATTCAGATTAAGTAATCCTGATAGAATAGTTTTTGATTTACCTAATACAGAATCTCTGCTTAGTACTAGATCTTCAACAGCAGAAGGACAATATGTAAAAGAAATCAGGACTGCGCAATTTGATGAGACAACAACTAGAATTGTAATCGAGACAGATGGACAAGCAGATTATACAATATCAGAAGAAAGTGGCTCCGCTACTATTATTCAGCTAATTGAACCATCTTATGATAATATAAAATATATTAATTATGACAATCCTACTATAGTACTTCAAAAGGATGGTAAAGAAATTAATTTATCAAATATCAAATGTACAGATGACTACACAAATAGAAAATACATAATTCAGTTACCTGGTGATTATAGAGAGTTATTTGGTAGCGGTACAATAAGAATTAATGACGGTATTATTAACTCAGTTGATATTACAAATGATAAAGGTAATACAGTATTAACTATTGATGAGAATAGCGTATATGACTATAGAATAACTGAGGATAAAGATAATATATATATTAAAGCATTCAAGCCAAAAGAATTATATTCCAAGGTTATAGTGATAGACCCAGGACATGGAGGAAAAGACCCTGGTGCATCAGATAATGGATTAGTGGAAAAAGAGCTAAACTTTGATATTGTCTTATACTTAAAAGAATATCTAGATAAAGAAAAAGATATCAAAGTATATTATACAAGACTTGATGATTCATACCCTACATTAGGTGATAGGACTGATTTAGCCAATGATGTAGACGCAGACTTTTTCATTAGTGTACATAACAACTGGTATACTTCAAGTGCTCATGGAACAGAAGTATATTATTTAGCACCATCAAGTAAGCCGGGTATGACATCAATAAAACTTGCAGAAATATTCCAAAAAGCAATTGTAAGTGCGGTAGGAACGAAAGATAGAGGTATCAAATCAGGTAATCTATTTGTACTTAGAAATACTGATATGCCTGCTGTTTTAATAGAAGTAGCCTTCTTATCCAATCCTACTGATGTTGCAAAATTGAAAAGTGAAACTTTTAAGAAGAATACAGCTAATGCAATATACAAAGCAATACTAGAAGCTTTTAAAAAATATCCAACTGGAAGATAGACATTTATCTAGGGAACAATTATATGATTGTTCCCTACAAATATATTCTACTTACAATAAAATGCACAATATTACAAAAAAACACTGTTGTAGCTTTCACTAATTAGGTATAAAATATAATTACCAAATATTTACAAATAAGAGGGGGAAGATTATGTATAGTGTTATAAATGCTTTTGTAGTATCATTGATAACTATGGGTTTGGTTATTAATACGGTTTCTATGAAGAGTAATATATTTTATTATGAATTTGAAAAACAAGATGAAGGAACATTGACTAGTGAGGAAATTAATTTAAAAAATAATAAAAATGTAGAAGAAAACATAAGATATACATTACAATACTTGTTTGACAATAATGAAGGTCATTATTCATTTATACCAGAGGAAGTGACAATCACTAATATTTTGTTTATTAATGGTTCGCTAGAAATCGAGGTATCAGAAGATATACTTAATTATGGTGGTACTGCTAGGGAAATCTCTATGGTGGATCAGATTCTAGCAACAGTCTTTTCTATTAATGAAATAGAAGAATTTTCACTTTTTATAGAGGGTGACCGAGAAGTTCTTAATGAAGGAACAAGTATAAAAGAATATACGAGAGATGAATGGGAAGAAAGGATGAATACAATTGAGTAGAATTGATGGAAGACAAAATGATGAACTTAGAGAAGTTAAGATTACAAAGGATTTTATTAAATATCCTGAAGGTTCAGTTTTAATAGAAATGGGAGAAACAAAAGTAATATGTAATGCTTCGGTAGAAGATAGAGTTCCTCCTTTTAAAAAGGATTCGGGAGAAGGTTGGGTGACTGCTGAGTATTCTATGTTGCCTAGAGCTACTCTTGATAGAAATACCAGAGATATCAGTAGATTAAAAAAGAATAACCGTTCAGTTGAGATTCAGAGATTGATTGGTAGAGCGCTTAGGTCTGTAGTAGATTATAAGGCTCTTGGAGAAAGGACAATAACTTTGGATTGTGATGTTATTCAAGCTGATGGTGGGACAAGGACTGCTTCTATAACAGGTGCTTTTGTAGCGCTAGTATTAGCCTGTAAAAAGCTTTTGAATGATGGACTGATAGATAAGATGCCTATTTCTTCTTATGTGGCTGCTATCAGCGTTGGAATAGTTGATGATGAGGAATTATTGGATTTATGTTATGCAGAGGACAGTCATGCGAAAGTTGACATGAATGTTGTTATAACTGATAAAGGAGAATTTATTGAAGTGCAGGGTACAGGTGAAGAATCTCCTTTTACTAGGGAACAGTTGAATAAGTTGTTGGATTTGGGTGAAAAAGGAGTAGAGGAGCTTATTAAGTTGCAAAAAGAGGTATTGGAAGTATAAATAGTTGGCTAACGTGTGGGTAGAGGAGTGTGTAATAGTTGATTTTTACTTGCCTTACCTTGAGGAGCAGACGGTCTGCGTAAAAATCAACTATTACACAGCTCTAGAGGCTACGATGGTAGAATAGATAACAGTATTAGGGTAGTGATGTTGTATATTCTATGATATCATTAATTAGATTTTACTGGTGATTTAATAGATTATTACTGAAGATAAGAGGAGACGTGTTGATGAAGGAAAAGATTATTTTTGCTACTAAGAATAGGGGAAAGATAAAAGAGATAAATATGATTATGGAGGATACTAATTATGAGGTTATATCTATGGAGGATGCAGGGATAGATATAGATATAGTAGAGGATGGTTCTACTTTCTTGGAGAATGCAATTATCAAGGCTAAAGAAGTTATGAAGATTGCTGATTGTATTGTTATGGCTGATGATTCGGGACTTGAGGTAGATTATCTTGATAAGGCTCCTGGTATTTATTCTGCTAGATTTGGTGGAGAGGATACTTCTTATAGGATTAAGAATAAGATGATTATTGATAAGTTGGAAGGTGTAGAGGAGAAAGATAGGACTGCAAGGTTTGTGTGTGCTATTGCCGCGGTATTTCCTGATGGTGAAATTTTAACTACTAGAGGTACTGTAGAAGGGATTATTATCCATGAAGAGAGAGGGAGTAATGGATTTGGTTATGATCCTATTTTTTATGTACCAGAATATTCATGTACAACAGCTGAAATGGATAATGAATCAAAAAACAAGATAAGTCATAGGGGTAAGGCTTTAAGAAGTATGAAGGCTAAGATGGAAAGCCATAGAAACGGCTGTAAGTAGTTGTATTTAATATGAAGAAACAGTTAGAGTCATAAAACGGAGAGAATATATGAAGATACTTGTAATTAGTGATACACATGGAAATTTGAGAAATGTAATAAAAGTAATTAAAGATACAAAAGATATAGATAGAATAATTCATTTGGGTGATTATGAGAGAGATGTTGAAGAACTAGAGATAATTTCTAATGTACCTATAGATTTTGTGCCTGGTAATTGTGATTTTAATTCTTATGCACCTAGAGAAAAAATACTTGATTTTTATGGCTTGAAAATATTTATTACTCATGGACATTACTATGATGTTAAATGGGAGTATGATACTATATTAAAGGCTGCTAAACAGAAAAAGGTAGATATTGTGCTATTTGGACATACACATGTATCATTAGTAGAGAATATAGATGATATTACAATTATTAATCCTGGTAGTATTTCATTGCCAAGAGATGGTAAAGGTTGTAGTTTCGGTATATTAGAGATAGAAAATAACGGTAAATTCCATATTACAATAAAAAAAATGGAAAAAAAACAAAAAAACTATTGACATTTGTTTGAAGCGTGTGTATAATAACTCTTGCGTTCGAAAAAGGACAGCAAATATCATAAGCAACGGGGTGTGGCTCAGCTTGGCTAGAGCGCTTGATTTGGGTTCAAGAGGCCGCAGGTTCGAATCCTGTCACCCCGATACCTTATGCGGGTGTAGTTCAATGGTAGAACACCAGCCTTCCAAGCTGGATACGTGGGTTCGATTCCCATCACCCGCTTTGTAATTAGAAATGATTACAGACAAGGCATTGAACTTGTGATGTGCCTGTAGCTCAGTAGGATAGAGCAGTGGCCTTCTAAGCCACGTGTCCGGGGTTCGAATCCCTGCAGGCACGCTAGGCAATTAAATATAAATTGCTAAATATATGGTGGGTATAGCTCAGTTGGTTAGAGCGCAAGATTGTGGCTCTTGAGGCCGTGGGTTCGAATCCCATTACTCACCCTATAATATTAATGGGTAGTCGCCAAGCGGTAAGGCACTAGACTTTGACTCTAGTATGCGTAGGTTCGAATCCTGCCTACCCAGTTTTGGGCTACTAGCTCAGTTGGCTAGAGCACTGGACTCTTAATCCAGGTGTCCTGGGTTCGAATCCCAGGTGGCTCATGGCTTACAAAAAAAGTAAGAAAAAAATAAAAAAATTACTTGACATAATTAAATAATTGTTATATTATTGTATAGGTAATTTACACAATGCGCGGATGTGGCGGAATTGGCAGACGCACTAGACTTAGGATCTAGCGCCTAACGGCGTGGGGGTTCGACTCCCTTCATCCGCATTGATAAAAGCACTTGGTATCCAAGTGCTTTTTGCTTGTATGCATATATATCATATTAATATAAATATATATGCAATCAACATGAGTATAAAAATTTTCTTCATTAATTAAATATGATTATAATTGAGTATTCAAAAAACGAATGTTCTCTTCTTTGCATAAATTACTATTATGAAATCTAGTATCAAATGTTACTTCTTTCACAAACCAACTAGGCGGGATAAAATTGTTTGCTGACTCTTCGCTATCAAATTCCACTTCTGCCATGATTAATCCTTCTAATTTATCATTAAAAATGTCAAGTTCTACAGTCAATGATTTATCAAGAGGAATATAATATCTTTTTTTACTTATTATATTATGATCTACTTTGGATTTTAAAGTATTATATTGCTCCATTGAGATTTTATCTTCAAATTCTTGTCTTATCATTAAACCAGAGGATTTATAGGTCACATAGTAGGATTCATCAGTTTTTCTGATTCTTATGACTGGATTGGTACAAATGTAACCTTGTTCTATATTAATATGTGGGTATTTTGTTATTTTGTCTAAGGGTAAGTTGATAAGATACTTTTTTTCTATTTCCATATGGTTGTTAATCCTTTCTATTAAAATAGTATTTTATTAAGATATACAATAGTTCTTGTGCATTTATAATTTATTACATGCTATAAGCCTATAAATAGTATATAGATTATCAACATTATAATACTGCAATAGAAAAATGTAGTGGTTGAACTATGCTTCTTTGGTGCGTAGAGATATTTTTCTTTTAAAAACTCTTTTATTTCCTGCTTAGATTTTAATGAGTATTCTTGCTGTAGACGATATTTGTATTTTTTAGAAACAGATGCTCTATAATGTTTAGTAGAGTATTTAAAAACATTGAAAGTGCCTTGATCATCAATGAATACGATTCCGGTAATAATAAAGATAAGTAGATTAACCAAAAATAGTTTTTCTAAAAAAATATGAAATAGTGTTATTGAATGGGTTGTTAATCTTTTATCAAAAACGGCAAGTAATAAGCTGGCAATAATAGCAATCAATATATAAATAATAATTCTTTTAACATTTTTTTTCATAATAGTCCTCCGTTGATTAAACTTATAATTTCTATTTACATGTTATTTATGTTACTCAATAAGAATATAAATATTATATCATAATATATTTATTTTCAACATACATAGATTTTAATTTCATCATTATTCAGCATACACGATTCGATATTATAATTTATTATTATTTTAGAAAGAACAAAAATAGCTATAAACCTACAAAATATCGCATGTAATTTAATGCAAAAACGCTATGATATGGCAAAGTATTAGCATATTAACCTATTATCAAAACCTTTACAAAGGATAAAATATGATATATAATTATTTAAGTATAATCTTGTTTTACTGGTCACAGAGTAACGCAAAATTATCAAAACCCGACTAAAAGGATACATAAAAAAATAATATCTAGGGTGGGATAACAACAATTTTAAAGGAGGATTTTTATGAAGAAATTATTAGCTTTACTACTAGTGTTGACAATGACATTTTCACTAGCAGCATGTGGCAACAAAGATAAGGATAAAACGACGCCAAGTGACGACGATAAGACAGTAACTGACAATGGAGATCAAGATAAAGATCAAGATGGAGACAAAGATACTTCAGAAGATAAAAAAGTACTTAATTTGATTTCAACTTCTAACATTCCATCATTAATTACATGGCAAGCAACTGATACTGTATCTTTTCAAGTATTAGGAAACGTAATTAGTGGTCTATATGTATTAGGTACTGATGGTACAGCTAAACCAGAAATGGCTGAATCATATGATGTTTCAGAAGATGGACTTACATATACTTTCCATTTACGTAAAGGTGTTCAATGGGCTGATATAAATGGAGAACCTTATGGAGAAGTAACTGCAAACGATTTTGTATTCGCTTGGAAAAAGTTATTAGATCCAGCAGAAGCATGTCAATATGCTAATATGCTTGCGACAGCTTCAATCAAGAACGGTAAAGAAGCTTTCTTGCTACAAAATAAAATAGTTAACTTTGAAAGAGAAGAAAAGAATTTAAAAGCTCTTAAAGTTGATGCTTATAAAGATACTGAAAACGCAACTGCTCAAGAGCAATTTGATGAAGCTAAGAAAGAATTAGAAGCAAAATTAGCAGAAGAAAAGAAATTCTTTGAAGAAAACTATGGTTCTTTAGATGAAGCAAAAGCTGAGCTTGCTGAATTAGCTAAAAACTTAGCTGTAACAGCTGAAGATGATTATACTCTAAAAGTTGAATTATCTAATCCAGTTCCATATTTCATTGACTTAATGTGTTTCGCTTCATTCTTCCCAGCAAGCGAAAAATATTATAATGAAACTGGAAAAGAAAAATATGGTAAATCAGTAGACGCTCTTTTATATAATGGAGCATTCATTTTCAAAGAGTGGAAAACATCTGAAAGACATTACTTAGAAAAAAATCCTATATATTGGGATGTTGCTAATGTTGAATTAGATGCATTGGATTTCCGTGTAATTGAAGGAATTAACAACGATACACGAGTTCAAATGTATTTAGATGGTGAACTAGATACTACAACATTATCTGGTGAGAATGTTGAAAGATATGGTAATAGACCAGATGCAGTTGAACTTCCAGAAACAGTTATATTCTATGCAGAAGTTAATGTTAACAATGGTGCATTAACTCCAACTAAAAAAGTATTAAGAGATGTTAGAGCAAGAAAAGCATTAAATATGGCTTTTGATAAAACATATATTACAGACGTTATATTCAAAAATGGTTCATTACCAGCAGATTTCTTTGTTCCAAAAGATTTTGTATCTAGTAAAGAACATGATGGTAAAGATTTCCGTCAAGTAGCAGAAGATTTATATGGTGGCGGAGAAGGATATAATAAATATAATCCAGAAAAAGCAAAAGAAATATGGACACAAGTTTTAGATGAACTTAAAGTTGACAAAGTAAATATTGAATGTATTATCTTTGATGGTGATGAAAGTAAACAAGTAGGAACACATATCAAAGATGAAATAGAAAAGAATTTACCAAATACAACAGTAGAATTACTAGTACTTCCATTCTCAGAGAAGCTTAGAAGAACTACAGAAGGTGACTTCTCTATGAACTGGGGAGGATGGGGTCCTGACTATCCAGACCCAATGACTTTCATGGACATGTGGATTACTGGAGGAGAATATAACAGAGGTAAATATTCTAATCCAACTTATGATGAAGGTATTGATGCATGTAGATCTGGTGAGTTAACTGCTCCTTCTAAAACAAAAGATCGTTTTGAAAAATTGGTAGAATTAGAAAAAATATTACTTGAAGATGAACAAGTAATTATTCCAATCTATCAACGTAGTGGTTTAGGTCTTAGAAATCCTAAAATTAAAGATTTAGTATTACAAAAATTTGGTGCAGACTATATTTATAAATGGGTTAAAATAGCAGAATAAGACACTATAATTAACTAAATATATTATAAAATTTTGGCAGGTGATCCTGCCAAAATTTGTGTTATATATTATTTTAGTTCGTTAAAGTATTAATTGATTGGAGGTTAATTATGATTCGCTATGTCATTGAAAGAATCGCTTTAATAGTCTTAACTTTATTTATTGTATTAACGATAAATTTCTTTTTATTAAGACTTATGCCTGGTACCCCATTTGATAATCCTAAGATAACGGAAGTTCAACAACAACTTATGAAGGAAAAATATGGGCTTGATGATCCAGCGTATGTACAATATTTTAGATATTTAAAACAAGTAGTATTTGAACGTGATTTAGGAAATTCATTTAAATTGCAAGACCAGCCAGTTCTAAAATTAATAACTATGAAATTACCTCATACTGTAAAAATTGGAACAATAGCTCTAATTTTTGGTGTTATTGTTGGGATTTTTCTTGGTTCTATTGCTGCAATATATAAGAACTCCATTTGGGATAATTTAGTTACAATTTTAGCTGTTATAGGGGTATCGATTCCAAGTTTTGTAATGGCAGCATTTTTACAATATTTTCTATGTGCAAAATTAGGATGGTTTCCATATATATATAAACCAGTAGATGTTATGCGTAATGTATCTTTTTGGGATTCAATCTATTCATCTATATTACCAGCGTTTTCATTAGGCTTATTTGTTATCTCGTCAACAATGAGATATATGCGTTCTGAATTAGTAGAAGTTTTAAGCAGCGATTACATACTACTTGCTCGAGCAAAAGGCTTAAGTAAACCAAAAGTAATATTCAGACATGCGCTTAGAAATGCTTTAATACCAGTAGTAACTATTTTAGGACCTATGGCTGTTAGTATATTGACTGGTTCAGTTGTTGTAGAACAATTCTTTGGTGTTCCTGGATTAGGGAAATTAATGGTAAATGCATCTTTTACTAATGATTATTTTTTAATATTAGGTGTTAACTTAGTATATAGCTTTTTATTAGTAACAGTAATTCTGATAGTCGATTTATTATATGGTGTTATAGATCCAAGAATCAGACTAAAAGGAGGTGGAGTATAGGATGGCATTATCAAAAGAGAAATTTAAGTTAGCTGAACATGATTTTACTAATGTAGATAAAATGAATACTGAAAGTGTTTCATTTTGGAAAGATGCTAGAAGAAGAATTAAAAAGAATAAAGGCGCTATGATAGGATTCTATTCAATAATAATATTGATTATACTTGCAATTTTTGGTCCTATAAGCCCTATAAATCAAAAAAATACAGATGGAACAGTATTTGAATATGATTCTGCCCCAATACTTCTTAATGAGAAAGGGGAAGAGATTTCCAAAAAGGATATATCTTATGTACCTCCTAGAATTCCTGGCTTAGAAAAATTAGGTATATTTGATGGTCATTCTAATATCGTTGTGGCTACTTTTGATTTAATTGTAGGTGAATTACCTAAGACTGATGAATTTGATGAATTAAAAAAACCCATGAATCGTAAAAAATTAATAGAGAAATTAAATATTCCGTACCATCCTTTCAATATTAATTTTGAAAAAATATATGAAAATGATGAAGGGGTTATTACAGCTAAGATCAAGGTAGTATCCACAGACGAAGTACTTGAGTTACCTTATGAAGACTTAATAAGCGAATATTCAAGATATAAACCTGGTACCTTTAAATTATTAAGTTCAACAATTGATGAATATGGTGTTGAAATGCTTAAGATAAATGCTGATTTCTATGCTATCCAAGGCATTAAGAATCTATACTTTTGGTTTGGAACTGATAAATTGGCTCTAGACCAATGGACTAGATTATGGATTGGTGTTAGGGTATCATTAATTATAGCATTAGCTTCATTGATAGTTGATTTTACATTAGGTATTTTATATGGAACTATAGCTGGATTTTATGGTGGAACTAAAGTGGATACAATCATGATGCGTATTACCGAAATATTAGGTAGTATTCCTAGCTTAGTTTTAATGATTATATTTTTGAGTATAAGTGGTACGATAGGAGATTTTATTGATGGTATTTTGCCCGGTCATCAAGGAACAACCACAATCAGATTAATAATACTTATATTAGCAATGAGTTTAACTGGTTGGATTGGTGTTGCAAGGGTTGTAAGATCTCAAATTCTAAAATTAAGAGAACAAGAATTTATATTAGCATCTAGAACTTTAGGAGCATCTAAGAGAAGATTAATGAGAAAACATCTTTTCCCTAATATTATAGGTCAAATATTAGTTATGGCTACATTTTCTATTCCTGGAGCTATATTCTATGAGGCATTTTTAACATTTATTGGGTTAGGATTACCTATACCAATGTCATCACTTGGTATATTAGTTAATGAGGGATATCACTCTTTCAAAACAATACCAAGTATGCTGTTGATACCAGCAACAGTAATGTCAATATTAATGTTAGCTATTAATTTATTAGCTAACGGATTAAGAGATGCACTAGATCCACGTATGAGATAGAAGGGAGAAAGAAGATGAATAAAGAAAAAATATTAGAAGTCAAAGATTTAGAAATCTCTTTCAGAACTCATGCTGGGGATGTGCAGGCTGTAAGAGGAATCTCTTTTGACTTATTCAAAGGTGAAACATTAGCCATAGTAGGAGAATCGGGCTCAGGTAAATCAGTAACAGTTAAAGGTGTAATGGGATTATTAGCAGATAATGGATACTATAAAAATGGTCATATCTTATTTGAAGGTCATGATGTTACTAAAATGAAAGAGGCACAGCTCCATTCTGTAAGAGGAAATAAAATGGCTATGATTTTTCAAGATCCAATGACATCTTTGGATCCAACCATGACAATTGGTAAACAAATTATGGAAGTTATAAGACTTCACCAAAAAGTTTCTAAGAAAGAAGCTTTTGAAAAAGCTGTAAAATTAATTGATATGGTAGGAATTCCAGAGCCAAGATCTAGAATGAAACAATACCCTCATCAATTTTCAGGTGGAATGAGACAGAGAATAGTTATAGCTATTGCATTAGCTTGTGAGCCTACTATCCTAATAGCAGATGAACCTACTACTGCACTTGATGTTACTATTCAAGCTCAGATTTTAGATTTAGTTAAAGATCTACAACAAAAGATTGGTGCTTCAGTTATATTCATAACTCACGATTTAGGTGTAGTAGCAAATGTCGCTGATCGTGTTGCAGTTATGTATGCTGGTAAAATGGTTGAGGTCGGAACAAGTGATGAAGTATTCTATGATCCAAGACATCCATATACATGGGGGTTAATAGGTTCAATGCCTGATCTTGAAACAGAAGGTGAATTATATGCTATACCAGGTACACCTCCTAACTTGATTAAGCCACCTGTAGGTGATGCATTTGCAATAAGAAATAAATTTGCTATGGATGTAGATTTTGAAGAACAGCCACCAATGTTTGAAATATCAAAAACTCATAAAGCTGCTACTTGGCTGTTACATGAGAACGCCCCTGAAGTAACACCACCAGATGTTATTATTAAACGTAGAGAGCGTTTGAAAGAGGTGAATAGCTAAATGAGTGAAAAGGAAGTATTAGTTGAATTACAAAATTTAAAACAGTATTTTAAGCTTGGTAGAAAAAGTGTTGTTAAAGCTGTTGATGATATTTCATTTAAGATTTATAAGGGTGAAACATTTGGATTAGTTGGAGAATCTGGATCAGGTAAGTCTACAACAGGTAGAACTATGATTAGATTATATAATCCAACAAGTGGAAAGATTTTCATGGAAGGTGACAGAATTGACGGTAAGGTTCCTAAAAAAGTAGTTGCCAATGTTAATAGAAACATGCAAATGATTTTCCAAGACCCAATGGCATGTCTTAACCCACGTATGAAGGTTGAGGACATTATTGCTGAAGGTATAGATATTCATAAATTAGCTAAAAACAAAGAAGAGAGACACCAAAAGATTGTAGAAATGTTAAATATTGTTGGACTCAATGAACAACATGCTGACCGTTATCCTCATGAATTCTCAGGTGGTCAAAGACAAAGAATAGGTATAGCTAGAGCTATGGCTGTTGAACCAAAGTTCATAATAGCTGACGAACCTATATCTGCACTTGACGTTTCAATTCAAGCACAAGTTGTAAACTTGATGAATGAATTAAAACAAAAAAGAGGATTAACATATTTGTTTATTGCCCATGACTTATCAATGGTTAAATATATCAGTGATAGAATAGCAGTTATGTATAAAGGTAAAATAATGGAGCTTACAACAAGTAAACAATTATTTGAGAAACCTTTACATCCATATACAAGATCATTGTTATCAGCTATTCCACTACCAGACCCTATTACTGAGAGAACTAGAAGACGTCATGCTTATGTTCCAGAAAAAGAGCATGATTACTCAGCTCACCAACCAGAATGGATTGAGGTTGACCCAGGTCACTTCATTTATGGTAATGAAAAAGAAATAGAAAAGTGGGACGCACTGTATAGATAGAACAAAAATAAGACTACATAGATATTTGACTATGTAGTCTTATTTTACGTCTTGCTATAATAAATTTTTTATAATATAAGATAAAAGTCAATAAACTAAAAAATTATATTTTAATTAGGAAAATATTTATCCTATTAAAATATAATTTTTTTTTATTCTAAACATATATGTACGAAAATAATTTATTAATATTTTTGGTTGTAATATTTTCAATACTTGCTTCTTCAGCAGCTTGTATAACACTCTCATAAGGCAATTGATAAATATATGAAATATCCAAAGGACTATAAGAATTAGGGACTTTTTGTTTTACTTCTCTAGAAAACAATTTGCATATGTCGCTACTTCCATAAAACATAATCATAATAAAAGAATGTTTTGTTATACTATCAATATCATTATTTCTCATAATTTTTTTTATCTCATGATTTGAGATATCTAATAGTTCTGAGACAACATCCATATCAATAACATCCTTTTCCTCAGTTTTTAAAAATAAGTCTATTTTTTGTAGTTTAGGAGAAAGATGATTGTTATAATAATCAAGATATGTAGCCATTTAAAAACCTCCTGGAAAAATTACTAAAACACTTTTTTGCAAAAGTGTAAATACTATAGTAAGTAATTATTATAAAATTTTATCTAAGTAGATTATAACTTATTATGCATACAAAATCATATGTAATAAATGGTTTTTTACTGGTTACAAATACCATAGTAAAAAAATGATTATGGTTAATACTATGATTACGGAGGTGATTTTAAATGGCATACAACAAGCAAGCAACAGATGCACTTAACAAATTTAAGTATGAAATAGCTAACGAGCTTAACGTTAACTTGAAACAAGGTTATAATGGAGATTTAACTTCTGCACAAGCTGGTTCAGTAGGTGGAGAAATGGTTAAGAGAATGATCGAAAAACAAGAGCAATCAATGTCATCAGGTGGTTCTTATTAATCACTTAACAACGATAATTAAATCATATTAAAATCCTAGAGATTGTATTTCTGGGATTTTTTTATTTCATAAAATGTATAAAAACTTCTAGAAAAAACCATACTTAATTAATATGACAGATTAATCTAATATTAATGAATCTTTACAGCAGCATTTATGGTAAAAGTCTTAATTAGTAAATTAAGATAATAGTAAAAATGTGTAGATTTATCAGAATCACTATGGTATAATATACAAATGGTTAAATAGGAATAGCTATGCCCTTTTATATAGAATGATAATAATATGAGAAAAGCACACTTCATCTTCAAAGATAATAAAAAAGGGAAGATATGACTTTCCTACTATATAAATTAAGGAGGAACAATTTTAAAATGAACGTAAATGTAGAAACACTAGAGAAAAGCATGGTTAAACTAACCATTGAAGTCGATGCAGATCGCTTTGAAGAAGGCATGAAGCATGCATATAATAAGAACAAGAATAAGATTACTGTTCCAGGATTCAGAAAAGGTAAAGTACCTAGACAATTAATTGAAAAGACTTATGGAGCAGAAATTTTTTATGAGGATGCTGTCAACTACATAATTCCAGAAGCATATGATAAAGCTATAGAAGAGAATAAATTAGAGGTTGTTTCAAGACCAGAAGTTGACGTACAACAAGTAGAAAAAGGAAAATCAATGATTTTTACTGCCGAAGTTGCTGTTAAACCTGAAGTGACTTTAGGAGAATATAAAAATATAGAAGTTGAAAAGAGTAATATAGAAGTAACTGATGAAGATATTACAGGTGAAATTGAAAAAGTAAGAGACAAGAATTCAAGATTAGTTGATGTAACTGATAGAGCTGTTCAAGACAACGATCAAGTTATGATTGATTTTGAAGGTTTTGTAGATGGAGAAGCATTTGAAGGTGGCAAAGCTGAAAATTATTCATTAACTATAGGTTCACATTCTTTTATTGATACATTTGAAGAACAATTAATTGGAAAGACTATTGGTGAAGATATAGAAGTTAATGTTACTTTCCCAGAAGATTATCAACAAGAAGATCTACAAGGAAAAGAAGCATTATTCAAAGTTAAAGTTAACGAAATCAAATTCAAAGAATTACCAGAAGTAGATGACGAATTCGCAAAAGACGTATCCGAATTTGACACTCTTGATGAATATAAAGAAGACATTAAGGCAAAACTCTTAGAGCAAAAAGAAAATACAGCTAAAAATAAAAAACAAGAAGATGTCTTAGAAAAAGTTATAGAAAATGCTACAATGGAAATAGCAGATCCTATGATTGACTTACAAGCAGAAAATATGACTAATGATTTTGCTACAAGACTTCAATATCAAGGTTTATCACTTGAGCAATATTTTGGATTCACTGGTCAGAACATGGCAACATTAAAAGAAACTATGAAGACTGATGCAGAAAAGAGAATCAAATCCAGATTAGTATTAGAAGCTATCGCTAAAGCCGAAGAGATTGAAGTTTCAGAAGACGAATTAAAAGAAGAACTACAAAAAATGGCAGAAGCATACAATATGGAATATGACAAAATAGCAGAGACAATTGGTGAAGAAGAAAAAGAATCTATTCAAGATGATATCAAAAATCGTAAAGCACTTGATTTCATTGCAGAACAAGCTAAAGAAGTGTAATAATAAGTATATCATTTGCGTAAGATAAAAGGTAGAGGAGGTAAATAATATGAGTTTAGTACCTTACGTCATAGAGCAAACTAGCAGAGGCGAAAGATCATACGATATTTTTTCTAGACTTCTAAAAGAAAGAATTATTTTCTTAGGAGAAGAAGTTACTGACGCAGCTGCAAGTGTAATTGTAGCACAGTTATTATTTCTAGAAGCTGAAGACCCAGAAAAAGACATTCATTTATATATAAATAGTCCAGGAGGATCAATTACTGCAGGAATGGCTATATATGATACTATGCAATACATTAAACCAGATGTATCAACAATATGTATTGGTATGGCTGCTAGTATGGGATCATTTTTACTTGCTGGTGGAGCTAAAGGGAAAAGATATGCTTTACCTAACGCAGAAATAATGATACATCAACCACTTGGAGGAATCCAAGGTCAAGCTGTTGATATCAAGATACATGCAGATAGAATAATCGAAATTAGAGAGAAACTAAATAAAATATTAAGTGAAAAGACTGGTCAGCCATTAGAGGTTATTGAGAAGGATACTGATAGAGATAACTTCTTGACAGCTGAAGCTGCTAAAGAATATGGTCTTATTGACAAAGTGTTTGAAAAAAGATAGCCGAAAGTAGGTGAAGCAGTGGCTAATAAATATGATGACAAGAAACAACTTAGATGTTCATTCTGTCACAAAGCTCAAGATCAAGTAAGAAAGCTTATCGCAGGACCTAACGTCTATATTTGTGACGAATGTATTGAATTATGTGCAGAAATTATAGAAGAAGAGTTCCAAGATTACAAAGAAGCACAAGATCTTGAAAATATACCGAAGCCTCTTGAGATAAAAACATTTTTAGATGATTATGTTATTGGTCAAGAAGATGCTAAGAAAACATTAGCAGTTGCTGTGTATAATCATTATAAAAGAATAAGAAGTGATTTTAAGAATGAGGATGTAGAACTTAAAAAGAGTAATATACTCATGGTTGGACCTACGGGTTCAGGTAAAACATACATGGCTCAAACATTAGCTAAAATGTTAGGTGTACCTTTTGCAATTGCAGACGCTACTTCCTTAACTGAAGCAGGTTATGTTGGCGAAGATGTTGAAAACATATTACTACGTCTGATTCAGGCAGCAGATTTTGATATTGAAAAGGCTGAACAAGGTATTATATATATTGATGAGATTGACAAAATAGCTAGAAAATCCGATAATCCATCTATAACAAGAGATGTAAGTGGTGAGGGTGTTCAACAGGCACTATTAAAGATTTTAGAAGGTACTATTGCTTCTGTTCCTCCACAAGGTGGAAGAAAGCATCCACATCAGGAATTTATTCAAATAGATACAACTAATATTCTATTTATTTGTGCTGGTGCATTTGATGGTTTAGAAAAAACAATTCAAAAACGTATTGGCGAAAAATCCATGGGATTTGGGGCAACAGTAGAGAGTATAAAGAATCAGCAAATAGGTCATGTGTTAAAAGAACTATTACCACAAGACTTGATTAAATTTGGACTTATACCAGAATTTGTAGGTCGTATACCTGTTAATGTTACACTTAATAACTTAACAGAAGAAGCTCTAGTTGATATACTTGTAAAACCTAAAAATTCTCTAGTTAAACAATATAAAACATTATTTGATATGGATAGTGTGGAGTTAGAATTTGATGATGATGCCCTGATATCAATAGCAAAAAAATCTCTTGATAGAAAAACAGGGGCAAGAGGGCTTAGAGCAATAATAGAAGAAATCATGACTGATGTAATGTTTGAGATACCTTCAAATGATAAGATTGAGAAATGTGTCATTACAAAAGATGTAATTGAGGGTGATGAAAAACCGAAATTAGTCATTAATGAAAATATACAATCACTAAAAAAGCCCGTAGCTAAAAAGAGAACAAAACGCAAAAATGAAAATGAAACTGCTTAGGACCTGTTTCCTAACATAAATACCCCCTGCCTAGTAGGGGGATTTTTATTAAAACTAAGAATTTCATGTGATAAAAATACTTTAAGGAGTGAGGTTACATAAATATGGAAGAAACGACAATAAAACTTCCTTTATTAGCCCTTAGAGGCATTAATGTATTACCTGATATGATTATACATTTTGATGTGAACAGAAAAAAATCAGTTAATGCTTTGGAAGAAGCTATGACCAATGAACAGTTAGTTTTTCTAGTAGCTCAAAAGGATGCAAAGGAAGAAGAACCATTAGTAGACAATTTATATAAGTTTGGGACCATTTCTAAGATTAAGCAATTGATCAAGCTGCCAGGAAATATAATAAGAGTATTAGTAGAAGGATTGGACCGTGGAGAAATCAAGAATATTATTTCAGAAGAACCTTTTATAATGACTGAAGTGGAAAAAATAGATAAAACAAAAGCTGAAATTAGTGAAGAAGAAAAAGAAGCTCTTCTTAGAATAACATTTGAAAGTCTAGAGGAGTATTCAAAAGTAAACCCTCAGTATTCTATAGAAACAATAAAAAATATGTTGGGAATTAAGAATATCGGTAAATTAGCAGATAGTATTGCATCCAACATAAATATTTCACTTGAAGATAAGCAGAAAATACTAGGAGAGATTAATCCAGCTCAAAGGTTGAAGATGACTATATCAATTCTAAAGAGTGAAATAAAACTAAGTAAAATAAAAAAAGATATCCAAATCCAAGTAAAACAAAAAATAGATAAAAATCAAAAAGAGTACTACTTAAGAGAACAACTCAAAGTAATACAAAATGAACTAGGCGATAAATATGGTCTAGGTGAAGAAGTAGAAAAATATAAAGAACAGCTAAAAAAACTGAAAGCCCCTAAAGAAGTAAAAGAAAAGGTAGAAAAAGAAATTGATAGAATGAAAAAAATACCTAATGGATCTTCTGAAGGTGTAGTTGTGAGAAATTATATTGAATGTTTGCTGGAATTACCTTGGAATAAAAAAACAAAAGAATCAAAGAATATTACTAAAGCTGAAGATATATTAAATAAGGATCACTACGGACTTGAAAAAGTAAAAGAAAGAATACTTGAACATCTGGCGGTCAGAAAGTTATCAGCTAAAACAGATAGCCCTATTCTATGTTTAGTAGGACCACCTGGTACAGGGAAAACGTCCATAGCCAAGTCTATAGCAAAAGCTTTGAATAGAAATTATGTTAGAATATCACTAGGTGGAGTAAGAGATGAAGCCGAAATACGTGGACATAGAAAAACATATATAGGGGCAATGCCAGGACGTATCGTTAATGGATTAAAACAATCAGGTTCAAGTAATGCATTGATGCTATTTGATGAAATTGATAAGATGAGCTCTGATTTTAGAGGAGATCCATCATCTGCATTATTAGAAGTGCTTGACTCAGAACAAAATAATAAGTTTAGAGACCATTATATACAATTACCAGTTGATTTGTCCGATGTATTGTTTATTGCGACAGCAAACTCTGTACAAACTATACCTAGACCACTATTAGACAGGTTAGAACTAATTGAAGTCACAAGTTACACAGCGAATGAAAAGATGCATATAGCAGTTAGACATCTTATAATGAAGCAAATGGAGAAACATGGTCTAAAAGAAGGTCGATTATCAATAAGTAAAAATGCACTAAAAACTCTTATAAGCAGCTATACAAAAGAAGCTGGAGTCAGGAACTTAGAACGAAGAATCGGCGAAATATGTAGAAAAGCTGCCAAAGAAGTATTAGTTAACAATAAGCCATCAATAAAAATTACAGAGCAAAATATTGAAAAGTATCTGGGAATTCCATTATATACTTTTGATAGGATAGCTGACAAATCCCAAGTAGGTGTTGTTAGAGGTCTAGCTTGGACGGCTGTAGGTGGAGATACCCTTTCAATAGAAGTTAATACTATGAAAGGTACAGGTAAGTTTGAATTGACTGGTCAACTAGGAGATGTAATGAAGGAATCTGCTAGGGCAGGAATCAGTTACATTAGATCCAAGACAAAAGAATTAGAGATTAATGAAGATTTTTATAAAAACATTGATATCCATATTCATATTCCAGAAGGAGCTGTACCAAAAGATGGACCTTCAGCAGGTATTACAATGGCAACTGCTATGATATCAGCTCTTACTAACAAACCTGTTAAAAATGATGTTGCTATGACAGGAGAAATAACCCTTAGGGGACGTGTACTACCTATCGGTGGTCTAAAAGAAAAACTGTTAGCAGCCAAAAGAGCAGGTATTAAAAAAGTCTTAATACCAAAAGATAATATGAAAAATATGTCTGAAGTGGATAAAGAGATTACAAAAGGGCTAGAAGTCATTTATGTGACCAGCATGAATGAAGTTATTGATGAAGCCATTATAAATACTAATTAAAGAGGCAGGAGATAATATGAACGTAAATAATGTAAACCTAGAAGTTGTATCAGGAAATACTTCTCAATTTCCTGATACAGGTCTACTGGAAATTGCTTTCGCTGGAAAATCAAACGTAGGAAAATCCTCACTTATTAATGCATTAATAAACAGAAAATCCTACGCAAGAACATCCTCACAACCTGGAAAAACACAAACTATCAATTTCTACAACATTGAAGATAAACTCTATTTCGTAGATTTACCAGGATACGGTTATGCAAAAGTTTCCAAAACCGAACGTGAACGCTGGGGAAAATTCATAGAAAGCTACCTCTATGAAAGACAACAATTAAAACAAATCCTATTGCTAGTAGATATAAGACACGAACCAGGCAACAACGACAAAATGCTATACGACTGGATAGTATATAACGGCTTCGACCCAATTGTAGTAGCAACCAAACTAGACAAAATAAAAAGAAGCCAAATAGATAAACATGTAAGCATCATAAGAAAATCTCTAGGTATCACAGACCGTAAAAAAATAGTCCCATTTTCCGCAACCACAAAACAAGGAAAAGACACCCTGTGGGAAATCATAGATGATATCATAGAGAATAACATTTGACAAACTTAAAAACATACTAATATGATTTTTTACATGTAATAAACTAATATATAATTTATTCACATTTAACCCTCAGCAAAGGCAAACAAAAGCGGTATATACATAGTTTTTCGCAGACCGTTCCTTGGAGTAAGGCAAGAAAAACTATGTATATACCGCTACGCTTAATTGCGTCAGCCCCATCTAAGACTTCAACAACTCCTCCAATATCTTCCCATAAATCATATGAGGATTTTCCTTCCAATTATCACATATCTTTAGAGCATGTTCCTTAGACACAACATTGATCTTAATTTCCATAAGCAGATCTTTTTTCTCTTTTGCAATACAATTAACAGTATAATCCCCGTTTCTCTTAGGATAATATTCTGCTGTTATCTCAAACTCATCTTTTAACTCTAACTTTTTATCTTTCAGATAGTTAAGTATCTCAGTACAAATACTTTCAGGTATCCTGTTTTCAAAATATTCCAATGTTTTTTTGCCATTTTCGGTAATAGAGTATCTAGTAGAATGATTTATTACTTTAGTAGCCAATAAATTAGTTTCAACTAGTTCCGAAAAATACTGCTGTAAGGAAAAATAATTCATATATTCATGAGCTAACAAAAATTCTGAAATCTGAGTATATGACATAGGCATGTCTAATTTCTCAATCATATAAAGAATTATTAACTTATTTACACTTAATTCATGATTAGAACCTTTCATATAAACCTCCTTAAAAACCGATCTAATATGTATTTATCTAAATATATAATATTGCATAACCACAACATATAGTGGTCGGTATATATTTAAACACTTTATATATTAACAACTATTGTATATTAAAAAAAGAAAATAAACAAGTGGGTATTTAATATTATATTAGAGCAGAGGTGTTTTTTTACCTTGCCAAGTGTTTCTGTTTTTGAATTCTTTTAATATAGTGTTTAAAACTACTTTTTTATTACCGCTCCAAAGAGGTTCAATCAATAGATTTTTAGGTCCATCGCCTGTAATTCTATGAATTACAATTTCAGGTGGAATAATTTCTATACAAGAAATTAGCAAATCAATATATTCATCCATTGATAATATCTTGAAACCTTGCTCATAGTAATAATCTGCTAGATCAGTATTTTTTAGTACATGTAATAATTGAAGTTTTATACCACTGATATTCTTGTCACATATATATTTTACTGACTGAAGAACATCTTCTTTTGTCTCATTAGGTAGTCCTAATATCAGATGAACAACTACGTCAAGACCAGCTTCTGTGAGTCTTGTCACAGCACTATCAAAACAATCCAGTTCATATCCACGTCTTATAAAAGATGCAGAAGAGGTATGAATTGATTGTAATCCCAGTTCAACCCATACCTTCTTGGTTTTATTGATGGTGGCTAATAGTTTTATAACTTCATTATCAAGGCAATCAGGTCTTGTTGCTACAGACAGACCAATTATATCAGGGTGGGATATTGCTTTCCTAAAAAGTGCCTTTAAACGATCGATAGGGGCATAAGTATTAGTGTATGCTTGAAAGTAAGCAATATATTTATTCCCTGTTTTTTTTGATGACAATCTTTTCTTACCTTGTTCAATCTGGTCATATATTGATAATGATGCTGAAGAAGCAAAATCTCCAGAACCGCCTTCACTGCAGAAAATACAGCCTTTAGTATCAATCTTACCATCTCTATTAGGACAAGTGAAACCGCCATCTATTGCAATTTTATATATCTTCTCACCGTATAATTCTCTTAAATAGTAATTTAATGAATAATAGGGTTTATCTCCCCAAATACTCATATTCTTTTTCATTCCTTTCGAGTTTCTCTTTCGTATTCCTGATTTTTTTACATAACTGTACTAATTTTTTCCATTCCTCTTCAGTTGATATATTCTTTACCATATCAATGAACTCTAATTTGATATTGAATAGAACATTCTGTTTAACTATAGCTTCATCTCCATATTTGACATTCAGAATTTCTGAGATTACATTTATAGTATCATCTGAAAGACTGCATGGCAAGTATAGGTAAATACTATTTAATATTTTTTCAATTGCATCATATTGTTTTTCAAAAGGATTTCCTTCGTTGTTTTCAATATAATAATTAAGAGAATTAATATCAAAAAATATGACGTTCTCAATTTCAGAGTAATCATAGTTGATTAATATATCCCGAAATTCATTGAGTTTGATTTCTAGTTCTGTTTCGCTTATTATGTCAGTCATTTGATTCATCCTTTTATTTTTTTCTATATAAATAATATATGCTAAGAAAGATGAAATAAACAAACAAAAAAACCCACTTGAATAGGATTGTTGATATTAAAAAGAAAAAGGTTATTAGAACCTTTTTCCTTAGGATTTCTAGAATAAAAATATTATTTTTGTTTAATTTTTGAAAAAAAATTTTTATTTATTTTTTTGAGATTTACTCATTTTTCTAAAAAGCAAGTAAGAATAAACATATAATGAAATAACCAAAATAGCCGAGACAGTTAAACCGATATATAATATTAAAGGGTTTGGAATAATCCCCATCAGCATAATGATAATCCCTAAAATCATAAAAACATATCCACCAAAGAAATGTGTTTTTTTCCAATTGGTTTCATCAGCAAGAGTCCAAGGTGTCTTGATACCAACAAAATAATTATGTCTGAACTGTGGCATATAATTACCAATAATAATAAAGAGAATTCCTACTAGAATTGGTATAAATAGACCTACATTCATCTCTACACCAAAAGAAGCTATGATAGTTATCCAATTGATGATAATCAAAAATAATATAGTATAAAATGAAAAAATTCTATATGCTTTTGAATGCTTTTTATAATTTTCTCTTTTAGGATCAATTTTTGGTAGGGTATTCATTAGTATATAAATAGCTAATGGCAAAGCACCAAGAATGATAGCCATATATTTTGGTCCTGTATTGTCTACTTTTCCATCAATACCCCAATGTATAGGAATTGTATCAGGTAAATAGAAATATGCTATAACAGTTCCTATTAATGATATAATACTTAGAATGAGTGCTAGTTTAGGATTTTTCATTATTATCATCCTTTCCGGTAAAATCATAGATCCACTTTATCATGGATTGAAATGATGTGGTATTCAAGGAATATATTATATTTTGCCCCTTACGTTCTGTAAAAACCAACTTTGAATTTTTTAAAATATTTAGATGATGGCTGATAGAGGGTTTGCTAATGTTGAAACAATCAGCGATATCACCAGCAGTCATATCTTTATCATATAATAATTCCAATATTTTTCTTCTTGTGGGATCAGATAATGCTTTAAATACTTCGTTCATCAAATCACTCCTGCATGTCATAAGTCACTGCATTTTTTGTTTGTATTTAGATAAATATCTAAATGCATATATTATTAATATATTATACTATATAAAAGTTGTCAAGAAACTAACTTTATTTAATTGGTCTATGAAAATATTTGTTGATATAGTATAATATTTAATAAGGAGATGTACTTGATTTGTACAATTTAATTTATAGCTAGTTATAGTTGTTATATTTTTTAATGATAATGACTAAATTAAGCATCCCCGTGACATAGTTGCTGCAAATATATGAGGAGGTTTTTATTATGGAGAAGAAATATGTAATGTCACTTGACCAAGGAACTACTAGTTGTAGAGCAATTCTATTTAATAAAAAAGGAGATATTGTAGAAACTGCTCAAAAAGAGTTTAAACAGATATATCCAAAACCAGGCTGGGTTGAGCATGATGCAATGGAGATTTGGGGTACTCAGAGTGGTGTTATGAGAGAGGTATTGGAAACAGCTGGTGTAAGTGTTAATGAAGTAGCATCTATAGGGATAACCAATCAAAGAGAAACTACAGTTGTATGGGATAAAAATACAGGTAAGCCAGTATATAATGCTATAGTATGGCAATCAAGACAGACAGCAGATATATGTGAAGATTTAAAAGCAAGAGGGTTAGAAGATTATATTAGAGAAAATACAGGACTTATAATAGATGCATATTTTTCCGCAACTAAAGTTAAATGGATTCTAGATAATGTGGAAGGTGCGAGAGAAAGAGCTAAAAATGGTGAATTACTATTTGGAACTATGGATACTTGGTTAATCTGGAATATGACAAGAGGAGAAGTTCACGTTACAGAGTACTCTAATGCGTCTAGGACCATGTTATACAATATACGTAAACTTCAATGGGACCAGAAAATATTAGATGAATTGGATATACCAATTTCAATGATGCCAGAAGTTAAACCTTCAAGTTGTATATACGGATATACCCATGAAAAGACATTAGGCGGAGCTAGAATACCTATTGCAGGAGCAGCAGGAGATCAACAGGCAGCTCTATTCGGACAAGGCTGTTATGAACCTGGAATGGTAAAGAATACATATGGTACAGGAAGCTTTATATTAATGAATACAGGTGACAAACTTATTAGCTCCAAAAACGGACTTTTAACTACAATTGCTTGGGGAGTAGATGGGAAAGTAGAATATGCCCTTGAAGGTAGTATATTTATTGCAGGTGCTTCCATACAGTGGTTAAGAGATGAAATGAGATTGATATTCTCTTCAGATGAGAGTGAATATTTTGCTATGAAAGAAAAAGATTCTGCAGGTGTATATGTAGTACCAGCATTTGCAGGTTTAGGGGCACCTTACTGGGATATGTATGCGCGAGGTGCAATAGTAGGATTGACAAGAGGAACAAATAGAAATCATATAATAAGAGCTACATTAGAATCAATAGGATATCAATCTAAGGATGTCATCAATGCAATGGTTGAAGATTCAGGTATCAACTTGGAGAGATTAAAGGTGGATGGTGGTGCTTCAGCTAATAATTTCCTATTACAATTTCAAGCAGATATATTAGGTGTAGTTGTAGATAGACCAAAAGTCATTGAAACTACTGCCTTGGGTGCGGCTTATCTAGCTGGACTTGCAGTTGGATTCTGGAAGAAGGATGAACTAAATAGGGATACTGACATAGATAGGTCATTCCAGCCTTTGATGGATGATGAAACTAGACAAATTAAATATAAAGGATGGAAAAAAGCAGTTACCAGAGCTATGGAATGGGAAGAATAGGTAATATTACAAAAATATTACTGAAATAAAAATTTGATTAAATAAATATAAAAATAGTATTAAGAATATTATCAAGTTGTATTTTTTATGTAATATATGAAAAAACTGGTATATATACAAGATGATGATAGTATTAAAAATTAAGGTATTACCTTAATTCATAAGGTTTTAAACAATAAAATAACCACATGTCTCCATGTGGTTATTTTGATGAGGGGAGTATAAATAATTAATAAGGGGTTATATAGTGTATATGATATGTATCGTTCCTTAAAAAAGAAGGGTAAACAACACAATCATATATTCACATTATAGTATATATTTTATATAATTTCAACAAAAAAATTAAATTTTTATTAAAAAAATAATAAAAAAATGTTTTAAAGGTGTAATTCATATAAAAAATGGCGTATTTTAAAGGTTTTACCTTACATAATTTCCTCTATATCTAAATCTGTTTCATCTTGCATATCGATTATCGCAATGCCAACATCCACAATAGGCTTTGAAGGAGTTGTCCTATGAATGAAAATTATTCTTCCTACTTCTCCATTAGATAATCTTACGGTTCTATGTAAATAATTATAAGCAATATTTTCTAGAAATACAAAGAGATACTTGGTATCAAGCAATCCATAGGATTCTCGTTCAAACAATCTTATAACTTTGAATGGAGAAGTTTTCTTGTGATATGAACGAACTGATGTCATGGCATCATAGATATCTGCTATAGCTATTATCTTAGCGTAATCATGGATCTGTGAATCTTTCAAGTGAAGAGGATATCCAGAGCCGTCTATCTTTTCATGATGCATAAGTATTCCCAGTTTTATTTCTTCTGGAAGGTCAAGATTTTTTACAAGATTGAATCCTATTTCTGGATGTTTTTCTATAATTGCAAATTCATCATCGGTTAGTTTGCCAGGTTTATTAATTATTTTTGAATCAATCGATAATTTGCCTATATCATGCAATAGTCCTGCAACTGTCAGGTTTTCAATATCTTGTTTATCTAGGTGTAACCATTGACCAAATATATTACACAGCATTGATACATTCAATGAATGGGAATATGTGTATTCATCTACACTTCTTAGATGATTAAGGTAATTGAAAAGTTCGCTCTTTGTTTTCAGAGCTTTTATCAGATCATTACTAAGCCTGAAAAGGTCTCTAATGTTAACATTTCCACCATTACCTATGTCATCCAATTGCTTTGTCAACTTTTTCTTATTGGTATCATAACTATCTTTGAATTTCAGAAATTTTTTGGTGAATTCCTTATCGTCATTATTATTACTATAGTTATATTTTATTAGATCTATGTATTCCTTTATATCTATGCTTAGTATTTGATATAAATTCAATTTGAAGATGTGATTTTGGGTTATGATAGTATTGGATGGAATCAATATCAGACCATTGGATGTAAGTACATCATTGGCAAGTTCCATACCTATTTCCAAATCATGAATGCTTATTCTGTTTATCTTATATTCCATATCAATAAACCTCTTTTCAAATAATATTCCCGTTTATTTTTTTAATATTATACCAAAATTTGCTAATTATGAAAATAATTTTTTATACCTAGTTTTATGTTTTTTTAGTATAAAATAAGTAAAATAATACTTTTTTTATATGCATAAAATAATTTTTATAACAAATAATATAACTGTAAGATGTAAATTTAAAAGGAGGTCATTAAATGGCTAAGAGAAATAAATCAAAAAACAACATGAATAACGAAAACATGGATAATAACATGTATAACATGGAAAACAACATGGAAAACAACATGTATAATGAAAACAGTAATAACTGTATGAGAAACGACAACATGGACAATAATAATATGTATAACAACAATATGGACAACATGGACAATAACAACATGAACAATATGGATAATAACAATATGAACAACAGCATGTACGATAATAACATGAAAGACCAAAAAAATAAGTACAGCAAATAATATTTCTACTCCTTGGTATAGCTACTGGTAAAAATATCAGTAGCTTTCTACTGTAAAACATCTTATCTAAAATTAATCCTTTATAGCTTTAATGCTTTGAGGATTAATTTTTTTTTATGTAAAATTAGATTATTTAGAAAAGTGGTATTTTAGTTTTCAATAAAAATTATATTGCATTTGTATTAGATAAGGACTAAAATGCTATGGGAACTTATATTGGATGTAAATAAAGTAAAAAATGTAAAATGTAGGAAAAGAGGAAGAACTATATGTCAAAATTAAAACCCAAATTATTTAGCACAATGACTCATTATTCAAAACAACAACTTTTAAGCGATGTTACAGCTGGTATTATTGTAGCTATAATTGCTTTGCCTCTATCAATAGCATTAGCAATTGCTTCTGGTGTATCACCTGAAAAAGGTATCCATACTGCAATAATTGCAGGCTTTCTTATATCTTTTTTAGGAGGAAGTAGAGTACAGATTGGTGGACCTACTGGGGCATTTATGGTTGTTGTTTATACAATTGTAGCTAAACATGGGATTGAAGGATTAATTATCGCCACGATGATGGCTGGTTTTATTATGATAATTATGGGTTTATTAAAACTAGGAAGTGTTATTAAATTTATACCATATCCAATAACAACAGGTTTTACTAGTGGTATAGCTCTAGTTATTTTTTCATCACAAATGAAGGATTTTTTTGGATTAAGCATTAGGGAAGTACCTGCTGATTTTATCGGAAAATGGAAAACTTATTTCTCTGCAATGGATACTGCTAATTTATGGAGTATCATAGTAGGGGTTATAGCTTTATTAATTATCATTTTATGGCCTAAGATAAACAGAAAAATACCTGGAACATTGATTGCCTTAATAGTTACAACTGTTATGGTAATGGTCTTCAAATTAGATGTAGCTACTATTGGGTCAAGATTTGGTGAATTATCTTCTGCCTTACCTTTACCGCACATACCTAATATCAGTATGGATAAAATAAGTACTTTACTAGGACCAGCTGTTACAATTGCATTTTTAGGATCAATAGAATCATTGTTATCAGCAGTTGTTTCAGATGGTATGATTGGAAGTAAACATCGTTCTAATATGGAGTTAGTTGCTCAGGGAATTGCAAATATGGCTTCTGGTTTATTCGGTGGAATTCCTGCTACTGGGGCTATTGCAAGAACTGTAGCGAATATTAAGAACGGTGGGAGGACACCAATTGCAGGGATGGTTCATTCTATTACATTACTATTGATAATGGTTATGTTTATGCCTTTAGCCAAGTTGATACCATTATCTTCTTTAGCTGCTGTACTGATAATGGTTGCTTATAATATGTGTGGATGGAGAGAATTCAAAGAATTGCTAAAATCACCCAAGAGTGATGTTTTAGTATTGCTAATTACATTTTTTATAACAGTTCTAATTGATTTAGTTAAGGCAATAGAAATAGGTATTGTACTAGCATCCTTGTTATTTATGAAACGTATGGCAGATGTAACAAATGTAAAAGAGACAGTCATGGATGCATCAGAAGAAGGCGATGATGACTTTAATTTTGAAGAAGAAAGTAAGAAATTCAAGTTAGCAGATGGTATACAAGTTTATGAAATAAATGGTCCATTTTTCTTTGGAGCTGCTGATAAGTTCATGGAAGTGATAAATGGGATTGGTAATCCTACGAAAGTAATCATTTTGAGAATGCGTAATGTACCAGTGATGGATGCAACAGCATTACATGCTTTTAAACAATTTATAGATATATGTAAAAGAAACAAGACTAAGATATTGATATCTGGAATTAATGAACAACCTAAAAATTCATTAATCAAAGCTTCTATTTATGAGATAATCGGAGAAGAATGCTTTTTCAAGAGTGTAGAGGAAGCTTTTACATATGCTAACAGTTAATTGGAAACTAATTTAATTTAACATCTTATCATATATTTTTATATGTAATTAAATTGATTTCGATTAGAAGTAGTTTTTTCCTATTAATTTCTTTTGATATATATTATAATATGGAAGTAAATACTAGTAGGAGAGATAAAAATGGAAAATGTACATGCTTTAATTGAGAGCATTATCAAGACTAATAACATAAATAATATTATACTAAGCAGAGTAAGAAAAAAAGATGATACTAATTATAATAAAGTCAATGTAAAACCTGTAATCATCAAAGGAAACCTATTATATCAATTTGCTTATCATTATACTAAGAAAGTAACTCATAACAATCTAGACCATGATGATACAATTAATGAACTTAAAAATCTTATGGGAAATTATTTTAAGCAAGGTAATTTCTATACCTTAGAAGCTGATTATCAAGTATTGGTCAGTAAAAAAGGAAAGGCTAACATAATAAAAAAACCACCAACAAAGGAAAAGGTGGATTTAGATCATAATAGAACTAAAAATTATATTTTATCTGAGAATGAGCCTTATGATTTTTTAATCAAGCTTGGAGTAATGAATAAAGATGGTAAGGTATTAGCTAACAGATATGACAAATTCAAGCAGCTGAATAGATTCCTTGAAATGGTTTCAGATTGCATAGAACATCTAGATAAAAGCAAGACCATAAATATTATAGATTTTGGATGTGGAAAATCATATCTGACTTTTGCTCTTTATCATTATCTAGTTGAACAACTGAAATTGGATATAAATATTATTGGGCTTGATTTGAAAAAGGATGTTATAGAATTTTGTAATAAAATAGCTGTTGAGCTTAATTATAATAAATTGAAATTTGTTCATGGTGATATAAAAGGTTATAAAGAAATTGACAAAGTTGATATGGTAGTAACTCTTCACGCTTGTGATACAGCTACTGATGATGCTCTAGTGAAAGCGGTGAATTGGGGAGCGGATGTTATCTTGTCAGTCCCCTGCTGTCAACATGAACTTCTAAGACAGATTCATAATAATACAATGAAGCCAATGGAGAAACATGGAATCATCAAAGAAAAATTATCAAGCCTTATAACGGATAGTGTAAGAGGGAACATACTTGAGATTATGGGATATTCTGTACAGATGTTAGAATTCATTGATATGGAACACACTCCTAAGAATATACTTATTAGAGCGTTCAAAAAAGGAAGTTATAATAAAGAATGTATAGACGAATATAAGGAGTTTAAAAAATTTTGGAATATACAACCCTATATAGAAAAAGCAATGGGAGATAAATTATTGTCATTATTAAATAAATGTTAGTATTAAAATTAAGAGCTTATTAGTAAAAATCTAGCAAATAATTAACTGAAGTAATACCAGAATATGGTAATACTTTGGTTTTTTTATATACAAAAATACTTAAATATGTATAAAAAGTCAATAATAATCAGTAAAAAAAGTAAAAAAATGTAAAGAAAAAAAGGATAAAACATAAATATGTAGAATTATATTATAAATGGAAAATATAAGTAAAAGGGGGAAATATTGTATCTATTTAATCCATTTAATATAGAAACTTATAGAGAGAATGATACAAAAAAATACAAAATTTAATTTGTTAGGAGTTTTTATTATGAAATCAATTAAAAGTAAAATGGTTATTAGTATTTCATTAAGTATTGTAATTATAATGGTTGCAATTATTTCAATGGTTGGGGTAAAGACAAGTAATCAATCTTTGGATAATGCATATGAAACTACTAGGCTAAAGGGTAATCTAGTTGCAAAGCAAGTAGAAGAAGAGTTAGAAGAAGCAATGAACATAGTAAGAACTTTGGCAAATAGTTTAGAAGGAACTAAAAAGACTGGAGCTATAGTTAATAGAGATAATGTAAATATTATGCTGAAAAGTGTTATAGCTGAGAATCCGGATTTTTCTGGAATATGGACCATATGGGAACCAAATTCACTAGACAATAAAGATGAAGAGTATAAAAATACTAAAGGACATGACCAAACAGGAAGATTCGTTCCATATTGGTATTGGAGTGGAAATCAAGTAGTGAATAAGCCTTGTGAAGACTATGATTTAACAAGCAATGATGACTATTACTCACTAGCTAAGAATTCTGATTCCGAGATAATACTTGAACCATATGAATATCTAATAGATGGTGAAAAAATATTAATGACTTCTCTTGTGGTTCCAATTCATTATAATAGTAAGATAGTAGGGGCTGTCGGAGTAGATGTTACACTGGATAAATTGCAGGCATTGAGTGAAGATGTTGACTTGTATGATTCAGGGTATGAAGTAATTTTATCTAATACAGGTATATATGTTGCACATCCAAAAACAGATTTAGTTGGAGTTAACAGATTTGATAATGCTGATCATCAAAATGATGGTACAAAAGAAAAATTTGAATTAGGTGAATTCTTTACTATAACAGGAGAGTCAATCTTTAATAATAAAGAAAGCCTAAAACAATTTGTCCCAATTCATATTGGTGAAACAAAAACACCTTGGTTCATAGAAACTGTTGTTCCAATAAACGAAATAACAGCAGAATCAGATTTGTTGGTAAAAACACTTATAGGTATAGGCGTTATAGGTTTACTAATCTTATTGATAATAACTTATATAATAGCGCAAAGAACAAGTGCACCTATAAAGGTTCTTTCAAAAATAATAGAAAGATTAGCTAACTACGACTTACAATTTGATGAAAATTCAAAAGCGGTTAAATACTTAAAGAGAAAAGATGAAATCGGTACTATAACAAACGCAATAAGCAAGATGCAGCGTAATTTTATTGATCTAGTAAAGAATATTTCATTATCTTCTCAACAGATAGCCTCTTCATCAGAGGAGTTAACTGCAACAAGTCAACAATCAGCAACTGCAGCAGAAGAAGTAGCGAATACAATTGAAGAAATAGCACGTGGTGCTAGTGACCAAGCAAAAGATACTGAACAAGCCGCTGACAATATCAATGACCTAGGACAACTTATTGAGAGAAATCAAAATGAGCTAGGTGAATTAAATAAATTTACAGACGAAGTTCTACAACTTAAAAAGCAAGGTATTAAAAACATCAAAGATCTAGTTGAAATAACTGACCTTAATAATAAAGCTACCAAGGAAATAGATAGTTTGATAAAAGATACTGACGAGAGTGCAGGAAAGATATATCAAGCCAGCCAGATGATTAGTTCTATAGCAGATCAGACTAATCTATTAGCTCTAAATGCCGCAATAGAAGCCGCAAGAGCAGGAGAATCTGGAAGAGGTTTCGCAGTTGTTGCTGAAGAAATAAGAGACCTAGCTGAACAAGCAGATGAATTCACTGGTGAGATAACGAGTATTATCAATGATTTGAAACAAAAAATTGATAGTGCTGTTACTACTATGAATGAAATCATAAACTTGGTGGATAACCAAAGCAGTAGTGTTGAAAGTACTAAAGTGAAATTCAACGGAATAGCTGAAGCTATAGAAAAAACAAAAGAAGCTATAGACGTGTTAAATGAATCATCAAGGATGATGGAAGATAAAAAAGTAAGCATTACGGAGATTACACAAAATCTATCTGCAATATCTCAAGAGAATGCAGCTGGTACAGAAGAAGCTTCTGCATCAGTAGAAGAACAAACTGCTTCTATGGAAGAACTTGCAAATGCAAGTGAAGCCTTAGCTAAACTAGCAGAAGAGATGAACATTGGTATCGCTAAGTTCAAATATTAGAAGTAATATATTGATAGGCAAAAGCTGTCTAATTATAAACAGCTTAGTCTGTCGACAGTTTGAGGCGTTCCATATGGGAACGCCTCATATTGGTTAAGCTCTTTATTCCTACGTATAAGATTTTTAGAAGATTGGTTTTAGAATGGATGAGTATAGATATAATTATCTCCAAAATTATTATCCCAATATGTTTGTCCGTTAATTTCACATTTGATTGCATATTCATAGACCCCAGCATCTTCATTAATATCAAATGTCCATAACTCCATATCACTATATGGTTGATAAGAACTCTTATAAGCCCTAACATCTTTATAAGTTTTCCAACTATCTGTTGTATATCTAACAGTTACAATTTTATTAGGGTTATAATCCTTAACCATCACATTTCCATGAAAGATGTTATTAACATCTTTATAACTTGACTCAGATAATAACTTGCATTTACCCAATACAATGTTTTGACAATACTCGAAATTAGAAATATTTACTGAATAATTTTGTCCGTAATTGTTATCCCAATATGTATTTCCATTTACTTCATATTTAATTGCAAAAGTCCAATTATATTTATAATAGTAAAATCCATTCCATTCTACCATAGGTGTTTTGAAAGTGTATATATCATAACCATCTGTTGATTTTTTTAGATATGTGGCTGATACATCAAACCATGTATCTCCATTTGTAGTATAATGTACTACTACATTCTTATTCTCTCCTAAATCTTTTACCGCAATTTTCCCTGTGGCCCAATATCCTCCATCACCATAATATCCTCCTATATCTGCATAATATAATTGTACATTATCATTGTCAGCTGCATGAATGTTGAAACTAAATAGTGTCATCATCATACACATGCATAAACTAATACTCATTAATAATTTTACTGATTTTTTCATAATTTTAACTCCCTTTCTGTTTGTCTAGTATTATTTTTAACTATATTAATATAATATCATTATTTGGAATATTTACAATTGTCATCATAACACAATAATATTTATATTATATAATGATTTTAGTTAATAATATGAAATATTATTATTGGAATTGAATTAATGGAATAAAATAACCAAAAAATACTAATTTATAGAAATAATATTTTGAAATCAAGCCATGATGAGGGAATTCAATAAAATATTATTGTGAAAATCAATTCAAAGTAATATAATATATCTATTGCAATATATAAGTTGAATCAAATAATTGATATAGAAACAACAATTATTTGATTCAACTTATAAAATTGCAGAAAATATATTTGACTAATTGAAATAGATGTATTGATGTTTAACTTAAATACATATTGGAACATTTTTAATTATGAGGAGATTTATGATGGATTTAAATGAAATGCAAATCGTTATACTTATTTTATCGGCATTCTTTGCTTTGTTTCAATCAATATACAGTTTCGTAGGCAGAAGAGTTGAAATTCAATCAAGTTCTATGTTGAATTTTTTACAAATAGTAATTTGGATATATGTTGCTCTTATGATTTTTAAGGTAGATTCATTATTACCTTATAGGATATATATAGTAATAGGATTACTATTATTATATGTGCTATATATGTATTTTGTAGGTTCTACATATAGGATACATACTGAGAGGAAAGAATTATTGATTAGAAGTATCAATAGTGCTATTTCTTCTACATTATCGGTTAGGGCTGTACAAGAAGATGATGATGATAAAATTATATTTAGAATCAACAATAGTAGAAGCAGGATACAGCTGAAAGAGGATGTCAAGATCTCAGGTAAAAAAATATATTCACTAAAATTCAAAGAATGGAAATCCAGAGACCTGAAAAAACAAGTCCTTAAGCAGATTAATGATGAACTGGATAACTGTGAAGATTATAAGACCAGTAAGATAAAGACTGTAACTAATATAGTACTCTCAATAGGATTAATTTTATTTACAATAGGATTATTAAGTAACAATATAATGAGAAAAGATAAGATTGATTTCAGTAAAGAAGAGATACCTACGGAGCTTCATTTTATTGAAGAGGATTATAATTATACTAATAAAGAAGTAATAGAAGAATTACATAATTATCTCATGAAAGGGCATAATTCCAGAAATAAATATATAAGTGAAAAAGATTTTTTAAAGGATTCCCAATTGATTTTTGAATATGGGGCTGGGGGAAATATTATTTCTATTAATGAAAAAGGAATGTACATCTATGTTAAAGATATAGTGATTAAAGAGAAGTCAACAATTCATTGGTTCTGTTGGAAAATACATAAAATCTACGATAAGTCAGAAGGAACTTATTATAGTATATGGAATTTGGATAAAAAAGAATATAATAAAATAAAATATCTGCTCACCAAGGATGAATTATACAATGGTATGTATAATGTACCATAAATAAATTAATCAAATGAAAATAATTTGATAGACGAATATATATGTATAAATTATGTGCAATATATACTAGGAATGTGTGAGTGTTAATCTTATAAATGGTATAATTTCATAAAAATCTAAAATATATAAAAGTAAAAACTGCTAATTAAGTAAGCTTAATAAGCTTATTTGTTAATAATATAACAAGCTCATAAGTGGAAAAATATATGGAAAATAAAAATATGCACAAAATAATTGACAAAAATTGATATGCGTTGTATAATTTATTTGTGTTGAAAACCTTTTCATGAAATTTTCAACTAGTCTAAAGTATAAATATGCATACTAAGGCATGTTGTATCTTTAGCTTATGAAGCTTTAGTGGAGGTATACAATGGATAGAGTTTCAACTATAAAAGATGTTGCAAAACTAGCTAATGTTTCTATTAGTACAGTATCAAGAGTATTGAATGGGACAACTCCAGTTAGTAAAGAAAGTTCAGATAAAGTATATAAAGCAGTGGAAGTTCTTGACTATAAGCCCAATGCTATGGCTAGAAGTCTTATAAGCAAGAAAACAATGACCATAGCTGTAATAATACCAAACTTATCTAACTTGTTTTTCCCTGAACTGTTGAGAGGAATAAGTAAGGCAGTAGAAAAAGAAGGTTATTTTCTAATAATCTGCAACACTGATTACAGTTCAGAAAAAGAAGAAAAATATATCAACCAAATGTTAGAAAGAAGGGTTGATGGGTTCATTATTGTGAGTTCCAGTATAAGTAATGAGAAATTAACACAAATGTTGAAAGGCAAAACTAGTGTTGTGTTTGTCTACTCATATGCTGACTTTGGTTACAATATCATGGAAGATGGTATAAAGGCAACTTATGATGCTACTAAATATCTTATTCACATGGGACACAAAAAAATAGCCTGTGTAGGTTGGAGATTCAAAGGTGTCAATGTAAGATATATGGGATTTCGGAAAGCACTTGAAGAATTTAATGTTGATTTTAGGAATGAATACGTTATTGATTGTGGATACAGCAAAGAAGAAATAACCAATAATACTATTAAGTTGTTGAAGATGAAAGATAGACCTACTGGTATAGTTGCTTTTAATGACGATACAGCTATTGCCATAATGATGGCAGCCAAGGATATGGGAATCAAAATTCCAGAGGAATTATCAATAATAGGATATGATAATATTTCTATCAGCAATATTTTACTAAAACCTTTAACGACTATTTCAGTACCTATTCATAATATGGGTATTAATGCAGGTAAAAAAATCATTCAAATAATTGATAATAGTATTTCATATAGTGATACTTATAGAGAAGAATATATACCATACGAATTGATTGAAAGAGAATCAGTGAAGTCGATGGATATAGATAGTTGAATTTAATAGTTGCTAAAGAGTCAGTAATTATTTAATTTGATTTAATTTATCAGATCAAGTTAGATATATTAAACTTATAAATAGAGATCCAGGTATTTAAGTTTAATAGGAATAGATAATCAAAAATAATAATGTTGAGTAAGTGAAATTTGATTTTATATTATTCAACATTTATTAATACCTTCTATGAAAAGCTTTTCATAAACCCAATTATGGGAAGAATAGTAATATAAGGAAATATATGTAGGTTATATTAAACTACAGGGGTCAGGTTTATTGTTGTTATTAAAACTTCTTAATTGAAGTTTAATATATATTATAAGGAGGATATATTATGAAGAAAAAATTATTATGTATGTTAGTAGTAGTTTTAAGTTTATTTATGGTTGCATGTGGTAGCAAAGGTGATAGCAAGACTGACAGTAAAGGTGATGAAGGAAGTAAAAGTGATAGTGGCAATGTATCCAAGGATGATTCAAAGGATAAGGAAATAACTGTTGCAGGAATAGTATTTCAAGAAGACCAATTCATGAAATTATTACAAATGGGGTATCAAGCAGCAGGAAAAGAATATGGAGCTAAGGTTCTTGTTTCTAATACAAACAATGACCAAGCAAAAGAAGTAGAACTTATCAATACTTACACTTCACAAAAGATTGATGGTATAGCAATTTCACCACTTAATGAAACTTCATCAATCCAAGCTCTAAAAACAGCTAATGAAAAAGGTTTAGCAATAGCTGTATGTAACACAGCACTTAATGATTCTGATTTTATTGTAGGTGGTTTTACATCTGATAACTACTTATTAGGTAAGCAAACAGGTTTAGTAGCAGCTGAATTCATTAAAAACAACTATGAAGAAGGCGAAGAAGTAAGAGTAGCCATCTTACAGTTCAAATCTCAACTTCCTGACATATCTGCACAACGTTCCAATGGATTCATTGACCAGATCAAAGATATCCCAGGTGTTGAAGTAGTAGCAGACCAAGATGCATGGCTTCAAGATAAAGCAGTTCAAGCTGCTGGAGATATAATAACTGCTCAAGAGTCACAAGGTGGAGTAGATATTATATGGGGAGCTAATGATGGTGGTACTATAGGTGCTGTTATGGGTGTTAAAAACGCAGGTAAAGCAGGGGAAGTATTTGTATTTGGTACTGATGCAGCAGAACAGCAATTATCAATGTTAAGAAACGAAGATAATGTATTACAAGCTGTAACTGGACAAGACCCATATATGATAGGTTATAAGACTATGGAAGTTCTATTGAAGGATATCTTAGGAGAAGATACAGGAGTTGACAGAGGTAACTCAGTGGTAGTTCCAGGTATAGTATTAGATAGAAATGATAAAGATGGTCTAGATGAATTTGCTTCAGATCTTGAAAACTACAAATAATAAAAAATAATATTAAGAGGATTATCATAGTCCTCTTAATATATGACTAATGAAAGGATAATTATGAGTACATTAAGAACTGAAAATATAAGCAAACAATATCCCGGAACTCTTGCTCTAGATAATGTTACTGCGACATTTGAAAGTGGACAAGTACATGCATTATTAGGGAAAAACGGTTCTGGAAAATCTACTATGGTTAAAATTTTTGCTGGTGCTATAAAAGCAACATCAGGTGAGGTATATCTCGATGATGAACGATTGGATTTTAAAAATCCACAAGAAGCTATAGATAAAGGCATCGCAACAGTATATCAAGAACTTAGTCTTGTTCCAGGTATGAATGTAGCAGAAAATATCTTACTTGGCAGAATGCCAATGAGAGGTAAATTCATAGATTGGAAAAAAGCATACAAACAAACTAAAGAAATTTTAGAAGACTTAGGAGTAGATATTGATCCAAAAGAGATGGTAATGAATCTTAGTATGTGGCAATGTCAGATGATAGAAATCGTAAAAGCCATGAGTACCAATCCAAAAGTACTTATGTTGGATGAACCAACTTCATCTCTAGCTCAGAACGAGACTGACTTATTATTTGATATGATCAAGAAACTCAAGAAAAAAGACGTAATAATTATTTATATATCTCATAGGCTACAAGAATTATGGAAAATAGCAGACACTTGTACTGTTCTAAGAGATGGTGTTTACATCAACAAGACAATAATGGCAGAAACATCCCATGAACAATTGATTAAAATGATGTTTGGTGATGTTAAGATAAAAACTAGACCTGATGATCTTATTGTTGGGGAAAAGACTTTGCTTGAAGTCAAAGAGTTAACTAGAAAAGGGCATTTTGAAGATATATCTTTTGAAGTTAAGGAACATGAAATACTAGGAATTGCAGGAATGCTTGGTTCTGGTAGAACAGAGCTGTTAAGAGGTATTTTCGGTGCAGATAAAGTAGATGAAGGAAAAATTATCTTTGAAGGAAAAGAAATAGATAAACCAACACCTCATAAAATGAAAAAAGCGGGATTTGCTTTAACTCCAGAAGACCGTAAACATGAAGGGTTGATACAGGTCTTAAGTGTGCATACCAACTTGTGTGTAGCTAGTCTAGACTATATTTCTCCAAAACATAAAATAACTAAAAAAATGGAAAAACCATTCGTTGATAAGCAAATTGAGGATTTGGAGATAAAAGTACCTAATGTTGATTTGCCTATTTCTTCTTTATCAGGAGGTAATCAGCAAAAAGTTGTTGTTGGCAATTGGCTTAATACCAATCCAAAGATCATGTTCTTTGATGAACCATCAAGAGGAATTGATGTTAATGCAAAACAACAGATATTTGACATAATATGGGAGCAGTCAAGAAAAGGTGTATCCAGCATAATGGTTTCTTCAGAATTGGAAGAATTGCTTGAAGTATGTCATAGAATATTAATCATCAGTAATGGTAAGTTGATTGGAGAAGTAAAACCGGAAGATATTACAGTTGAAGACTTATATAAAAGATGCATTGGAGGAAAATAAATGAATGCGAATTGTGATAATAAATATATAAATAAATTAAGTAAGTTCAGTAAGACTCATATACTTGAATTGATACTTTTTGTAGTATCAATAATAATTGCATTTACAGCACCTGGTTTTTTTACATCAGGAAATCTATTAAATATATTAAGGAATGCTTCATTAAAAGGTGTTATTGCATTTGGTATGACTATGGTTATCATAACAGGGGAAATAGACCTTTCAGTATCTTCAACAGTTGCACTGTCAGGTGTAATCACTGGTACTGTAGCAGGCAAGTTAGCTGAGTTGGGCATCATGCCACTAGAATACTCAGTAATAATAGGTATGATAATTGCAATAGCAGTAGCAGCGTTAGTAGGACTGCTTAATGCAATCATACATACAAAATTCAATATCCCTACATTTATTATTACTTTAGCAATGTTAAATGTTGTATATGGATTAGCAGCAATAATATCAAAAGGTTTTCCAGTAACAACTTTTCCATCATGGTATAGCAAAATAGGCGCTGGACAACTAGGTTCCATTCCTATACCAGCGATAATATTACTGGTTGTATTTTTTATAGTATGGATGGTAATGGATTATACAAAATTCGGTAGAAGTGTATATGCTGTAGGTGGTAACAGAGAATCAGCAAGATTATCTGGTATTAATGTAAAACATATAAAAATCGTTGTTCTTGTTATGGTTCAAGTAACAGCAGCCATTGCAGGAATCATGGTTTCATCACAAGTTATGTCCGGTGCACATCCTTTCGGTAAAGGTTGGGAGATGGATGTTATATCTTCAGTTATTATCGGTGGAGCATCATTAACTGGTGGTATCGGTAAAGTAAAAGGAACTTTCATAGGTATCATTTTCTTAGGAGTATTGTTGAATGGGATGACATTACTCAACATCAATGAATATGTACAATATGTTGTAAGAGGTGGATTAATCCTTATGGCAGTTCTAATCAACACTGTTCAATCTAGAAAAGCTGTTTAATATAGCAACAATAATAGGAGATAAGATATGTTAGAGAAAAATGATTTATTAGATAAGATAGAAACAATGGATGATGATGAGTTATTTGATATTATGAAAAAGGAATTATACACAGGTGTCTTAACTGACGTTATGGATACGATGGACCTTAGACACCAATTCCTACCAGCTTATATTCAACCACTTAATAGAGATATGATGGTTGCGGGAAGAGCATTTACAGTGCAAGAAGCAGATGTAACAGGAACAAGAATATGTGCAGAGAATAGAGAAAAACCTTTTGGAATCATGTTTGAAGCACTTGATGCAATGAAAAAGAATGATGTTTATATATGTACAGGCGGCTCACCTAAATATGCTTGCTTCGGTGGACTTATGTCAACTAGAATGATTAAATTAGGTGTAGCAGGAGCTGTTGTAAGTGGATATACAAGAGATACAAAAGAAGTTCTCTCACTTGGTTTACCTACTTTTACAAGAGGATGTTATGCACAAGACCAAGGAATGAGAGGTAGAGTAATTGATTACAATTGCCCTATTGAATTTGATAATGGAGTACTTGTTAATCCAGGAGATATAATCTTTGGAGACATTGACGGAGTATTATCCATACCTAAGGATCAAGAGAGAGAAATAGTAAGGAAAGCCTTTGAAAAAGTATATGGTGAAAATGAAGTAAGAATAGCTATTGAAAACGGAATGTCAGTAGTTGAAGCCTTTGACAAATATGGTATTATGTAAACTACTATAAAGTTATTAATATATTTTATAAAATAAATGAGCTAGAAATATTAGTAATATAAGATATAGAAGTATATTAGTAATATAAGACATAGAAGTATATAAGTAATATAAGATATAGAAGCAGGAAGGAGTATAGATGATGAATAAGCAAAAGATATCAATGATTAGTGAGTTAATTGCCAAAAATGAACTAGGAGCTGTTATATTTTTTAGACCAGATGAGCTTGTAATGACTCTAGGTTATAGACCTTACTGGGGATTGTCGGTTGAAGTATGTTATGAGGGAAACGATCCGATCCTATATGTACCTGCATTAGAACCAAACCTTAGGTTACCAAAAGATATAACAGTTAAAAGATATCCTTGGGGTGAGACAAGTAGTGACCCTTTTGAAATACTATATGGAATGATTGCAGAAGATATAAAAAAATATGGAAGCAACTCTAAACCCATATCACTAGTAAAAACTGTTGGAAATACGTCACCTTGCATTTTATCAGGAGAACAACCACCATTACCAACTGATTTTGTGGATAATCTTATGAAAGTAAGTGAAGCAGGTTATAAAGATGTAGAAAAAGAAATATTGGACCTATATAATTTTAAAACCCGTGAAGATATAGAAGGTATCAAGCTATGTAATAAAGTTGCGGGTATTGGAATAAAAGCTTTTTATGATTCTATGGAAGCTGGATTAACAGAAGCGGAAGTATCAGCAAAGATGGAATATGCTGTTAGAGCTGAAATAGGTAAAGATGGAGTTCTATATGCAAGTGGTTTCGCTCAAGTTCAATCTGGGATAAATGGAGCAGATGGAGGCAGATTCAACTGGGTTACTGGTAAAAAGCTTGAAGATGGAGATTTGGTCATGACTGAATTTGCAGTAGTGGTCAATGGATATTGGGCTGATATTACAAGAACCGGAAAAGTCGGAACTCCTACCAAAGAAGATATAAGATTACACGAAGCTGTTAAGAAAGCACAGGATGATGCTTTATCTCTAGTAAGAGAGGGAGCAATTGCCGAAGATATACATAATGCGGCTCAAGAAGCATTAGATAAAGAAGGGGTTGGAAAATATTTTACTCATGGATTAGGACATGGGGTAGGATTCAGATACCATGACCCTGGTATAAGGATAGCAAAAGGTAATAAAGAAGCATTAAAAGAAGGAATGGTTATTACTATTGAACCTGGAATCTATGATAGTTCTTTTGGTGGAATCAGGATAGAAGAGAATGTACTGGTTACTAAAAACGGCTGCGAGATACTTTCTAAGTTTACTAGGGAATTAAAGGGAGATTAACATATGAATATACAAGAATTATTTAGCGTAAAAGATAAGGTTGTTGTAATAACCGGTTCTACAAGAGGTATAGGTGCAGCTATAGCAAAAGGATATAAAGAGGCTGGCGCTTCTGTTTGGATACATGGAAGAAAAGAGGAAACAACTAAGATTGCAGCAGAAAAAATGGGGTTTGACAAATATGTTGCGGCAGATTTATCTGATATTCAATCTGTTGAAAAGATGGCAGACCATATTATAAGTGTTGAATCAAAAGTGGATGTACTAATTAATAATGCTGGATATGAAGACCATGCATCCATTGAAAATATGGATTTCAACCTTATGGATAAGATATATGATATTAATACAAAAGCCCATTATCTATTATTCAGTAAATTGATTCCTCTATTAAAAAAATCAGATAGTGGATCAGTGATAAATGTTACATCTATACATGATCTGGTAGCAGTTAGAAATAATTCTCCTTATTGTATGTCAAAAGCTGCAATGGGAATGATGTCAAAAGTGGCTGCTCTTGAATTAGGAAACAGTGGTATTAGAGTGAACAACTTAGCACCAGGTGCTATAGCTACAGATATGAATAGAGATCTACTCAAGGAATTAGAAGAAGACAACGGGACAAGCTTTGGTGAATGGATACCACTTAACAGAGTCGGTGAGGTAGAAGAGATGGTTGGACCTGCTATTTTTCTAGGAAGTAAAGCATCTTCTTATATTACAGGAACCACTATATATGCTGACGGCGGATATAAAGAGAATCTATTGAGATATTAGGTGATAATATGAGAAATTTTGGTTGTAGAATAACTGAAGATATTAAAATACATGATATGAAATCATTAGTGATGGAAAATGAAAAGTTAAGGATAACTTTTTTACTAGATAAAGGTGCCGATATAGTAGAACTTTTATATAAGCCAAAAGATATTGACTTCATGTGGAGGTCACCAGTAGAATTTCATAATCCAGCGAAATGTAACTCTACTACAGGGTCTAGTTTACATAACTATTTAGACCATAATTTTGGCGGCTGGCAGGAAATACTTCCTAGTGGAGGTCCAGAGTGCAATTATAAAGGTAATGTTATCGGTATGCATGGTGAAGTAAGTAATTTGCCATGGAAATATAGAATCATGAAGGATACAAAAGAAGAAATAAGTGTTATGTTTTTAGTTAGAACTGTCCGCTCACCATTTTACTTAGAGAAAACTATTACCATCAAATCCAATGAATCAACCATATATTTTGATGAAACACTGTCTAATCTTGCTAATGAAGACATGGAATTGATGTGGGGTCATCATCCAACTATAGGAGAAGGTTTTCTAGATGAATATTGCTATATAGATACATCAGCCAAGAAAGTTTTTACCTATGGTGAAGAATTGGATTTTGATACTCAGAGACTAGACGTTAATAGTGAACATGATTGGCCTATGGCTAAGGATAGAGATGGCAAATCAATAGATTTATCCAAAGTACCTGATAAAAATGCTGGTACGGCAGATATGCTCTTCTTAAAAGATTTTGGTGATAAGGCATACTATTCAATATATAGTAACAATAAAAATGTTGGTTTCAGATTAGAATGGGATAATGAAATATTCCCTTATGCTTGGATATGGCTTGTTTGTAAAGGTTCATATGGTTATCCTTGGTATGGTAACACATATAATCTGGCTATAGAACCTTGGACTAGTTATCCGGGAGCAGGACTTACTAAGGCAATAGATAATGGTACAGCACTTAAGATGAAAGCAAAAGAAAAGATTGATTTTAAGATGCAAGTAGACATTTATGAGAAAGGATTATAATTATGGCAAAAATGAAAATCGGAATTGGATTATATAGATACATGCTAAATAAAGAAAATTATAGATTCGCCAAACAAGCTGGTTGTACTCATATAATAGCTCATCTAGTTGATTATTATAGAGGGCAGAATGGAGTACATGGAACTGACGAAGTCAAAAACATGGGTGAATCTCTTGCAAACGAAGATGTATGGAGTTATGAAAGCATTCAGAAGTTGAAAAATGAGATTGAAGAGGAAGGTTTGACATTATATGCAATAGAGAACTTTGCACCAGCTGATTGGTATGATGTTCTATTGGATGGACCTAAAAAAGAAGAGCAGATTGAGAGATTAAAACAGATAATAAGAAATGTTGGAAAAGCGGGCATACCTGTTTTTGGATATAATTTCAGTATTGCTGGTGTATGGGGACATCTAAGAAGACCATTAGCTAGAGGTGGAGCAGTTTCTGTTGGGTTCTCTGACAAGGAAGGAGCTAAACAGACTCCTATTAAAAATGGTCAGATCTGGAATATGACTTATGATGAGAATGCAGAAGGATACATTGATGAAATCACAACAGAGCAGTTATGGGATAGATTAACATATTTTCTTAATGAGCTTGTCCCAGTTGCTGAGGAGGCTGGTGTAGTGTTAGCTGCACATCCTGATGATCCACCACTTAAGACGTTAAGAGGTACACCAAGATTAGTTTATCAACCACATCTTTATCAAAAGTTATTGGATATATATCCATCAAAAAGTAACGCACTAGAATTCTGTATGGGAACTATTCAAGAGATGACAGAAGGCAATATCTATGATGCCATTGAACAATATGGTTCTCAAGAGAAATTAGCGTATGTTCATTTTAGAAATGTAAAAGGAAAAGTTCCAGAATATCATGAAGTCTTTGTTGATGAAGGAGATATTGATATGGTGAAAGCGTTAAAATTATTGAAGAAGCATAATTTTGACGGAGTATTGATTCCAGACCACACACCTTTATTTGATACTGAAATCCCTTGGCATATGGGTATGGCTCATGCTATTGGTTATATTAAAGGGATATATGATGCGGTTGTAAAAGAGTAGGTATTGTGTTAGGTGTAAGTATTTGAAGAAAATTAAATAGATTATTAGTTTATTATTGAAAAGATAGACTCTGTTTAGCTACCCCTTTGTGTCAGGCTTGAAGGTTTGATATTGCTAGATAGAGTCTATTTTAGTGTGATCAGAACGAACCTAAAAGATGGGGAAATAAGGTCTTTTTTATCGCTATTTCACTTTTTATCAGTTCTACCAACTAGAAAATCAATACTAGTATTGTAGTAATCAGCTAATTTTATAAAAGTCTCAATTGGGATATTTAGTTTGCCATTTTCATAATCTGAATATGTACTTTGGTCAATACCAATTATACTTGCAATATCCTTTTGTTTTAAATCCAAATCTTCTCTTAAGTGTCTTACTCTTGGAAAAATCATTTTTATCACCTCAGTGCTATTCTATAATATGGGGGATTCCCATATTGACTTTTATGGGAAATTCCCATAAAATAATATTGAAAGTATATAATAACAAAAAATATTTTATAGAAAGGTGAAAAGAAAAAATGATAGATTTATATTCTAAAGCAATTAATAATTTAATTCATGATGTAGTTGATGAAAAATTAAAGTTAAGTAATGAAAATAATAAAGAGATAGTAGAACAAAAGAACTTAATGGAGGAATATGACCATGAACTCAAAGATTTGTTTGATAGATTAGATGAAAAGGATAGATCAGTCATAGATAATTATTTAAGTCTTAATAATTTTTTGAACAGCGTAATGTTTTGTGATATGTATAGAGAAGGAATATATGATGGTATTCTATTATTGAAGCATTTTAAAGTGATTTAGAATAAGAGATTATAATAGTTTTCTATTGAATTGCAAATAATTGACAAAATATTAGTTAATACATATAATTTAAATTAGATTTATTATAACTAAGGTATAATTAGGGGAGATTCTTACTTAGAAGGATGATGACATTTGATAACAGATAGTAATGATAATATAATAAGGAAATATACCCAAGAGTTAACTATACAAGGTTATTCTAGTAAGACTAAAAAATGTTATATAAGTCATATTAAACGGTTTATTGATTATATTAAAAAGGATATTATTGAAATTACTGAGACAGATGTGAAAATGTATTTAAGTTATCTTATGGAAAAAGAATGTTCACATAGTTATGTTAATCAAACAATCAGCAGTATAAAGTTTCTGAATGAACATGTATTACATAAATTAAAGTTAACGGTATATGTTGAAAGACAAAAAAAAGAAAGAAAATTGCCAAATATATTAAGTAAAAAAGAAGTAAAAAGTATTTTGGCATCATTACAAAATAATAAACATAAAACTTTTTTAGCATTAATATATTCTTCAGGATTAAGAGTTGGTGAAGTAGTAAAATTAAAAATAAATGATATAGATAGTCAAAGAATGCTGATTAAGATAGAGCAAGGTAAGGGTAACAAAGATAGATATGTTATGTTATCAGAAAGTATTTTGTTACAATTAAGGAAGTATTATAAGAAATATAGACCAAATAAATGGTTATTTGAAGGTGCTGATAAAGATAAGCATATAACAGAAAGAACTGTACAAAGAATATTTAAAAATGCATGTGAAAAAGGATGTGTAATGAAAAAAGTATCTGTACATAGTCTTAGACATAGTTTTGCAACTCATTTATTGGAAAGTGGAACAGATATTAGATATATACAAGAATTATTAGGTCATTCAAGTTCAAAAACTACAGAAATATATACACATGTTACAAATAAAAATATTATGAGTATTAAGAGTCCGTTGGATGATATTATGTGAAGGGAAGAGTAAGATATAGTAAGTATTTACGGCATTCGGGAATACATCTGATTTGGAGGTATTAGCGACATTCGGAAATATTGTAGTTATGCGAAAGATTAACTAGATTCTACTAGCGCTGAAAAATAATAAAATTTTTTTTGTGACAAACGTAGGTGAGAATTTATAAAGAAAGGGGATTGATATCTATGCGTAGTTATATACAATATCTTAGCCGAGTATTATTAATAATATTGATATTAAGTATTTTGACCGGTTGTTCGCGAATAGAACTATTAAATAATTTAGAAAGCCGAGATACTAAATACTTTCATGAAATAATGGATAAGATCTTTGAGACATTTGATACGGATGATACAGAGGGTTTGAAGAATCTTTTTTCTGTCAATGTAAGAAGTGATAATCCGGATTTGGATGAACAAATCACGTCCTTTTTCGAAGTTTATAATGGTCCAACAGAGATTGAAGAGATAAGATACTCTACATCCGGTGGTGAACGGATAGAGTATGGAAAAAGACGTACAGAATTGTACAATTCCTACGATATAATAATCAAAGCAGGAGATACTCGATATTATATTGCAGTAGAGTTGGTTTCAAGAGATGATTTTGATCCTAACAACGAAGGTATTCAGACACTTAATATTGCTACCCAAAAGGCTCATGATAGTGAGTATTTCGTGTATTATTATAGCAATGAGGATAGTGGAGGGGATAAACCTGGTTTATATTATCAAGATTCAACTGAAATGCGTGATGATATTAGATGGATTGAAGGAAGACCATGGCGTTACACAGAATATGATAGAAAGCTTACGATAGAGGATTTAGTATCTGTTGCATCGAGAGATGATGATTACAGTAACTTAGTTTCGATATTAGGCGAACCGAATTGTTCATGGGAAACTTTTTCATATTACTACTATGAACTTGAAAGTGATTTGTTTGCTGTGTGTAAAACTGAGAGTATAAATGATACGATTCGTCCTAGAGTTGATGGGAGAGTTGAGAGGCCAAATGTAATTGTGGCGATTTATATTGCAGATGAAGAAGAAAATCTAGAAACTGTTTGGATGGCTGATGATATAGTTCAAGTAAGAAGCGGATATTATTGTTACCGACCTGTCGAAAGAGAGCTTACAGAGGAATTTTTTATTTCATTTGTATCACAGAGTACAAGTTTTAGTCAGTTGGAAGACGAAATAGGACTACCTAGTTTGGAGCCAAAGTCAGCATGGTATTACTATTATGAAATTGAAGAAAACAGGTATATAGAATGTTATATAACAGGCGACAATATTAATGAAATATCAGTTGTTGATAAGGAGACTAAATTATACACATTGTGGGAAGCAGAGGAAACTGAAAATTAGAGATATAATTTTATATATTTGCACTGAGGTAACTAAACAATGTTATGTTAAGGCTGTCTTCCGTTAATCCTTCGCATAACAGCGAGTTGACGACATGGCCGTTGAACAAGGATGGATGGCACACGTCGTCAACTCACAGGACGTTAGGCAAAAAATAATACTACTATATACATTGATGCGATTAAAACAATATGGAACAAAGATTTTTTATATTAGATTAATTTAGATAAGGGGGAGAAAATGAATAAGCAAATTGAAGATAATAAAAATGCATGGGAATATAGAGCATACGAATACTGGTTAAAGAATGAAGGATTACCAGAAGAACGAGCTAAAATTATTATAAAGGATCCGATGGCTAGGCTCAAAGAACATGGGAAATATTTCTGTAATATAGAAGGTCTGAAAATTGCTAATCCTTGTGGTTCTAATGGAAGAAGAGCTGTTGCATTAGCACTTTTAGGTGCAGATGTGACTGTATTTGATATATCTGCAGAAAACAAAAAATATGCTTTGGAATTAGCTGATTGCTCACATGTAGAACTAGATTATATTGTTGGAGATTTTTATAATATAGATATGAGCATTTATGGAAATTATTTTGATATGTTATATCTTGAAGGAGGTATACTACATTACTTTCATAATATAGATAAACTTATGGAGATACTTTTCTTAATATTAAAACCAAATGGGCAAATTATACTAAATGATTTTCACCCATTCAGAAAGATAATGCCAATTAATTTTTTTAAGTCATCAGTTGAAGATTACTTTGATACAAATATACATGATGGAGATGTAGCGTACAAAGATTTTCTTGATAAAGTTGGAAATGAAGAATTTCCAAAATGCTCTTACCGATTTTATAGTATCAGTGAGATAATTAACTCAATGATTAACAGTGGGTTTACAATTAAGGAATTTAACGAATATCCGAGTTGGACAAATAAGAAAATACCTGGTGAATTTACTGTTTATGCAATTAAATAAGGACTAGTACGCAGTTTCCGTATTATCCATCGCCTAACAATATATTTCCGTTCGCTTCGCACATCTCTTCACAGGGTGTTCAGAGACGTCGGAAATACGGAACGTTATACAAAATTAAGCTCTGTGTATATAAAGGGGGTAATAATTTGAAAACATACAGACCATTAAGAATATTTATTGCATCACCAGGAGATTTAAATGAAGAAAGGAATATTTTTGTTGATGTACTATCGGAGGTCAATACCATAAAGGCACATTCTTATGGTTATCATCTTGAACCTATTGGTTGGGAGGAGACTTTACCTGGTATAGGAAGACCACAAGCTTTAATAAACGAAGAATTAATTACGTGTGATTTATTTATCATGTTATTATGGGAACGTTGGGGTACTGAATCTGGAAAGTATTCATCCGGAACAGAAGAAGAATATAATGTAGCTTTAGAGCAAAATGAAAAATTAAAGAAACCTGATATATGGCTGTTTTTCAAGAATATAGTATCTGAGCCAAACCATGATATTGATAAAATACTAGAATTTAGAAGAAAAATAGAGGAAGAAAAAAGTATATTTTATAAACCGTTTAGAGATATCTCTCAATGGAGAAGTTTACTTAGAAAGTTAATGTGTGCATGGTTAGATAAATTGAAGAGTAGAGAAGATGCCAGTATTGAGAAAATGGAAGTTGTGAGCAAAGATGTATCACAAGTGCTAGTTGAAGTGACTTATCAGGACTGGATTGATAGTGGGTTAAGATTAAAACCTGAAATATATTTTACTATTTTAGATACAGTATCATTTGAGAACTGGAAAGAATATAGTGACAATGATAAGAGGTTGTTTATATACAATCAATTATCTGAGCATTTATATTTAACACTAGGAACACCACTTTATTCGGGAGTTCTGCGATATAAAATGCAAGATGGTAGATGTATTTTACTTGGAACAATTGTGTTTAAATATGGAGATTCAATTGAAGATAGTAGAATTTATATTCCAAACAATTATAATCAGATTGTTATTGAAAGTAAACAAGAAACAAAGTTAATGGACTTTTGGGGACGAGCTTAACTTCGTATAACAAAATGTTTCCGTTCGCTACGCACATTCACTCTCTTTGAAGAAAGTCTTTGAGGGTTAGAATGAACGTCGGAAACAAGTACCGTTAGCAGACATGACCCGCTTGGTATTTGAAGTAAGCTATTATTCCTGTCGAATTAGATTGAGAAGAGAAGGTGAGAAGTAATGCTACAACATTTGGGGGCTAGAGTTCAAGAAAAATCCGGTGGAATGAAGTTGGGTAGAGATAACTATGTGGACATAACAAAGTTTAAATCACGTCCAGCTTATTATTCAGAGGCAATCATAGAGAATACTAGAAGATTAGCATTACTGAATCTAGATATAAATCTAAAGTTTTTTAAGAACTTGAATAATCATGAATTTAAAAGGGTAGTTGATGAGTTTGCTCACAGGAGCGATTTTGAAGAGATAACCGACTTAGATAAGTGTAAGGGTGCTAGTGGTTATTACTTGTTAGTGTTCGACGAGTATTCTCAGGTATATATTGGTATAGCTAAGGATATAAAGCGACGAGTAACAAGTCACTGGTCGAAACAGATAGGACTTGACAGAATGATTTTTGGTGATGCAAAAAACTCAAAGATAAGTGTCGATAGTTTTAGAGCGCTAGATACAACAAGGATTTTTGTGAAGGTTGATAGTAACCCTGCAAAGAATGAGGATTCTTATATAGATCTAGTCCCGAGTGAGTTTTCTCTTAATAGAACCAAAGGAGGCAACTTAAGTGGAGGTCTTGCTGAAGCTATTGCTGGCAAAAAATCTAATAATATTCTTAATTCATATGACAATGAAGATTTGTATACGGAGATAAAGGAGTTACTGGTTAAGCGCAAGGAATTAATGGGCATTGCTCGTGAAACTAAAGGCGTTGCTGTTGAAGGTAACAAACGAAATAGTATAAAGAAGGTAGATGGTATGAAGAGCGTTACCTATAGCAAGAGAGCTAATGACAAGTTGAAGGTATATTTAGTCTATACAATTATTGTGGCTATTTTAGGACTTATACTGTTATTTAATGGTCAAGTCTTATAGATATCGCGGAGCTGGCGCGTGTCACGTCTGCTAACAGCGAATTGACAATATGGACAGGAACAAGGAAGGATGTCCACGTCGTCAATTCACGGGACGTTATATGAAATAATACACACTTTGTATTGGAAATTAAATAAGAAGAGAGGGGTTAATTTATGGCATATACTTTTTTTGAGTTAATTGATGATGTATTTGAAGCGACTAAAGAACCACTATCTGAGAAAGAAATTTGGGATAAGGCAGTTGAATTAGGTTTAGATATTAAAGTTGGAAGTGTTGGCAAAACACCATGGAAAACGATAAGTGCAAGAATATACGGGAGTATGAGAGATAATCCATATTCTAAATATGGAAAAATTGGTAAAAGACCCACAAGGTTTCAACTAAAAAAATACTTACAAGATCAAAATGATACTGTTCTATTGAAAAGAATAGAGGAGAAGGAAGAAAAACAACGAAGTAAAATAAAGAAGTTCAATGAAAGAGATATACATCCATTACTTGTTAAATATGTAAACGAAGATCAACATTTTAAAGCATACTGCAAAACTATCTATCATGAAAACTCTAAGACACAGAAAAAGGGTAAAAATAAGTGGTTACATCCAGATATTGTAGGCGCATATTTTCCGTTCAATGATTTTAATGATTTAACAATTGGTGTACAAAAAGCTTTAGAAACTAGTGCAATCAAATTCTATTCATTCGAATTGAAAGTATATCTAGACTTTAGTAATCTAAGGGAATATTACTTCCAAGCAGTTTCAAATTCAAGTTGGGCTAATGAAGGATATTTAGTTTGTTTAAATATTAAAGATGATATTGAACTAATAAGTGAATTACAACGGTTAAATAGTGCATTTGGAATTGGAGTTATTGAGCTTAATAGTCAAGATATTTTACAGAGTGATATTTTATTTCCAGCTCACGATAAAACTCAGCTAGATTGGCTTACAATTGATAGGCTAATAGATGATAACCCTGAATTTAAACAATTTATGATAGATATAAAAGAGGACTCAAATATTGGTAAATTAAAAAGTAAGTATGATAAAGTGATGACTGATGAAGAAATACAAAAACACATTAACAATAAGAAGATTAATTTTTAATATATTTATGTCGTGCGTGTGTATTACTTCATATAACAATATATTTCCGTTCGATACGCACATCTCTTCACTGGGTGCAAGCACCGCCTACGAAGAAGGGCTCTGCGGGTCCAGCTCAGAGACGTCGGAAATACGGAACGTTATGCAAAAACCTTACTACTTACATTTCCATAAAGAGTATTATAATAGGATTCTAAAGTGTTTATAAAGTGGATATAGTATATTTTCGTATTTATACAAAGGAGAGAATGAATGAAAAATATATACATAGTAAATTATTGTAGTCCTGGTTGTGTGCCATTAAAGAGTGTGACACAGGTTGATGAATCAAACGCTTTTGAATTTGCTAAAGAACTTTCAGTTAATAATAGTGGTACATCCTTCAATCGTTTTGGTAATGATTTTAAATGGTATTATCCTAAAAGAATACGTACTGAAGAATGGTTGTACGATCGTTTTGTCGCGTTGGGAGGAAAACCCATGACGCAGCACCCTGTTTATTTTGTTGTAAATGGTAGTGATTATTTGAATAAGTGGTTTGGTGGAGGTAGAATAACAAAGCTATTACTAAATGACATAGACTCAAAGGATATAAGTTTTACGTTTGGTGATAGTATGTCAAAAATGGACAAACCAGAAAGAGAAGACCCTTTTTTGAAAGAAACATTATTTGGATTAATTGAGAAATATGATAGCAACATTAATTTATTTATTAATGATATATGTAAAGGATTTAATTATATAGAGGCACAGCTTTGGAATGATAAGTACTTTAAAGACTGTATTAGTAGTTTATAAAACATGAATTGCTTTGGTATAAAGCAAATCACCTAGCTGTTGAAGTGAGTTTAATGTAGTTAATTATAATTATATTTGTGGCTAGTGGTTGTTCCGTAAGGTCCTTCGCATAACAATGCATCTTCGTAAAGGTTCGCAGGGTAATCCTCTTGGGCAAGCCTGCGATGGATTTCTAATGGGTCAGGCTCACCACATCCCACCATCTAAGCCCGTCGGGACAGTCGGTACATTAGCCCTTATCAGGGCATGAGTGCCTCCTTCTAATCTAAGGTGCTAGGACGTCATGAACACGAAACCGTTAAGCGTAATTACTCTGTATATTTATAGGAAGTAAGTTATCTAGTTAATGGGCGAATTTGAATCAACTATATATAAGCAAGTATAGAAAGGAGATTACTATGAATGAACAAAATATTGAAATTGAGGAAATCGAAAAAATCAAGTTTAATACTCTTTTAAATTCTTTTTTACATCCTAGAGAGACAATACGATATGTTGTAAATACTGATTCTAGATTGTACTTTGGTATATTAATTTATTTTTATGGGTTCTCAACTTTACTAGATAAAATGGCTAGAAGAGACTATATAATAACAATATTAGTTTGTGTATTCCTACTAATTCTTGCCCCTTTAGCTGGATTGATACAAGTTTACTTTAGCGCATGGGTGTTTTCTTGGTTTGGAAGAATCTTTAAAGGCGAAGCAACATCTGATGAATTAAGAGCTTCAATATTGTGGAGTAATGTACCAGTAATGATGATATTGCCAATAGCGTTTTCAACAACAGTAGTTGGAGCAGACAATTTGACAAGTATAAGAAATTTTGTTTATAGTAATATATTTACGATTATTGTGTATTGGATATTTATTATAATAGAAGTAACAATTGGTATATGGTGCTTTATTAATATGGTTAGAATGATTTCTGAGGTGCAAAAATTCTCAAAATGGAAAGCCTTTTTATCAATCATTCTACCAATATTAATCTTGTTTATTATAGTTTTTATCTTTTTATTGATACATTTCACACAAGAATTAAGTTGATTTATATATAATAATAATTGAAGTTAAAGGGTCGCAACTACGCCTAACAAAATATTTCCGTTCGCTAAGCACATCTCTTCACTGGGTGCAAGCACCGCCTACGAAGAAAGGTTCTGCGGGTCCAGTTCAGAGACGTCGGAAATACGGGACGTTAAGCGGTATAATCACTTGGGTTTTGAAGATTATTGATTTAGGTTAATAAGCTGAGAGAGGTCAATCTATGACAGATAATGATGTATTGCATAACTTTAGAGATATACTATGTAAGATATACCAAAATCTAATTAAGGTAGAAGCTCATTCATATGATGATTGGGACCAAATTGTTGAAAATCTGTATTCTATTACTGTGATGAAGACATTTTTTTACAAGTATTATGATTCGGAATCTTTGAGATTTGAAGATATAGGCTTTATGAAGTATGATATAGCATTCCTTAGGGATGCATCTCAATCTTATATCAAAGTAGTCCCGATCAAAGACAATATACGAATATATGATATAGGATATGAGAATATTGTTGATTCGAGAATATACAGAGATAGTATTTTAGTCTTTAAAGCGTTTGGTGATTCAATCAATATTCTAACTGGAGGAATATCAAAGAAAGATGCGGAATCTGTACATTTTAATTACACAGAAGTTGTAGCGCATACAGATGGATTTGAAGAAAGTGATAAGTTTTTGTTTTTAAACACTGATGATATTAAGTTTGAGTTCGTTAAGGGAATAGGCTGATGCAGGTAATGGACCTATAAAAGCTTGTTGTTAGTACGGAGCTGGCGTGATTACGTCGCTTAACAGCGAATTGACGACATGGACAGGAATTCGGAAGGATGTCCACGTCGTCAATTCACGGGACGTTAAGTGATATTGTTCTCTAGTTATCTGAGATATATAAATTTATTTTTAGGAGGAAGTTTATGGTTGTGAGTACACTGATGGTTACAGAGTTACTAGACTTAAACGAGACAATAGCTGCCAGTATTTTTGAAGGTCTGACATACGCATGGGAGATTTTGCCTAGAATTCGAGATTACATTATTGAGCTTGGAGCAACTTTATCAGAGAGCAAATATACAAAGGTTGCTGATGATATATGGATATCAAAAACTGCAATAGTAGCTCCAACAGCGTCGATAACAGGACCCGCTATTATTGGGCATAATGCTGAAATACGACATTGTGCATTTATCCGTGGAAGTGTTATAGTTGGAGAGTCAGCGGTCATAGAAACTCAACAGAGATTAAAAATGTCCTGCTTTTTAATAAAGTGCAGGTTCCACATTTCAATTATGTGGGTGATTCTGTACTTGGATACAAAGCGCATATGGGTGCAGGTTGTATAACGTCAAATGTAAAGTCGGATAAGACTCCTATTTCAGTTACGGTTGAAAGCAAACGTATTGATACAGAACTTAGGAAATTTGGTACAATATTAGGTGATAACGTTGAGGTTGGTAGCAACACTGTACTCAATCCAGGTTCAGTAGTAGGTCGCAACGTTATTATTTATCCGTTGTCTATGGTAAGAAAGTTCATTCCACAGAACAGTATTTATAAGAAGCAAGGAGAAGTAGTAGAAAAGCGTGAATCGCTATGTGAATAAACTAAGTTGCTATTAACAGCCGAGAATAACATCACTTAACAAAATATTTCCGTTCGCTACGCACATTCCTTCACCGGGTGCAAGCACGCCAGGAAGAAGGGCTTTGAGGGTCCGGTTCAGAAACGTCAGAAACAAAAAACGTTAGGTAAAAGAATCTGGTATTTCTTAATCAAAATAAAATATAAGGAAAAGGGGTAATTATGAATACAATTTTCACACAAACACAACTATATACATTTCTATTATATTGTGATGATGAAAGGTTAGAAAAGACGGTATTAGATTGCGGAGCAGGAGGAAGAAGACCTCCGTTAGCAATTTTTAAAGACAAAGGATTTGAGACATATGGTATCGATATTAGTCAAAAACAAATAGAATTTGCAAAGGAATTTGAAGAAAAAGAACAAATAGAATTGAATATAACTGAAGGTAATATGTTAGAGTTACCTTTTGAAGATGAATCAATGAGTTATATTTATTCGTATAATTCAATATTTCATATGTGTAAAGAAGAAATTGGACAAGCCGTAAGCGAAATAAAAAGAGTATTAAAAAAGGATGGGTTAGCATTTATTAATTTTCCTACAGTTGATGATTGGAGAGCAAGAGTAGGAGAGAGAGTAAGGGAAGGGGAATATTTACAAGAAGAATTTGGCGAGAAAATATTGCATAGCTATTTTAAGATTGATGAAGCAGAAATTTATTTTAATGATGTGAAAATCATATATAAAGAAGTGAGAAAACGAAATGGGTATATGAGAAATGGAAGATTGATAACTAGAGGGTTTGTGGACTATATAATACAAAAGTTATAGGGAACATAATCAACAAGTTTCCACAGATTCCATCGCCTAACAATGTGTTCAAGTTCATTCGGACGAGGGTAAAGCATTGGAGACTAATCCTCATACATCCCACCACCTAAGCCTATCGGGACAGTCGTTACATTAGCCCTTATTCAGGGCATGAGCAACTCCTTCTAAGGTGCTGGGACGTCATGAACACGGATACGTTAAACAACATTTTATATATTGCATAAATTATTAGGAGGTTATGAAATAATATGAAAACATGTTCAAAATGTGGAGAGCTAAATGGTGAGAATGCAATACGGTGTTTTAAGTGTAATAACTCATTTGGGCCACAAGATAATTATAAAAAGATATGTCAAAAATGTGGTTCTATTTATTCATCTAGAACTGAAAATTGTAAAGAATGTGGTAGCCGATTGGCGGTTTATACTAGTGATAATATCAATTCACATTCTAGTGTAGATAGATCTGGTTTTTGGATGTATATTGTAGCTGTATTGTTTCCCATAGTAGGTATTATTTTGGGATGTGTATATATAGCGCGACGTGAAGATGAAACAGGTAAATCACTAATTCTAACATCTATATTTTCAGTGATTATTTGTATAATATTAGGAGTTATGATTAGGGGTTGTTTAGGATTATAAAATGACTTGGAAAGTTAAAAATATGTGAGAAATATCACAAGAAAATTAGTATATGTTATTCTAGTTAACGATTAATTTATTATTATAGGTAATTTCCGTATAAAACATCATCTAACAATATATTTCCGTACGCTACGCACATCTCTTCACAGGGTGCGAGCACCGCCTACGAAGAAAGGCTCTGAGGGTCCGGTTCAGAGACGTCGGAAATACGGTACGTTAGATGAAAGAAAATCACTACATAGATATGATAATGATAAGGAGATATAGTTTAAATGGAGTATTGGTCAAAAAATAGAGAAGAATATCAGTTAGATAAGGATGTATACATTACAAAAGCATGCGAAAAAGAGTTTGCTATATTTGAGTCAATTTATGGAGATGGTCCGAACAATAGATTTGCAATAAAGCATTGGGATTTAAGGTTAGCTATTAGTTTGGATACGCCATTTGCGATTAATAACAGTTTTTATTGGATTATAAAAGGTGATGTGAAAATTGGTGGGGTCTTAATAGAGCCAAATGTTATTTCTCGTTTATTTATAATACCACCATATAACGATTTATATAGAGTTTTGAGATTATTAAAGAAATTATTGATAAAATGGTCTGACCCTAAGAAAAATATAAATGCTTTCCAAATAAATAATGAACAAGGTAAGTATTTTGAAATGTTGGGATTTTGGAAAGAAAAGAGTAGACGTTGGATGATGAGGCCAACTGAGGAATTAAACTATGAATATAATCAGGATTTCATTTTTGAAAATCCAGATAAGCAACAAAATAGAAATATTGCAAAATTATTATGTTCTAGTTTTAGTAATGGAGTAGATAATAAAAGCCAATTACACAAAGATACTGACGAGGAGTATTTTGAGGCATGTTTAAATGATGTAAATGATTTTTTTGAGAATACAAATAGTTTGCTTCTAGAGGCATCAACAGTTATTTATGATGCTAAAGATAAGAAAATAGTTGGAGTTTGTCTTATATCGTTGTTTGAGGAATGGCCGTTAATACATACGATTGCTATAGACCCTTTATATTCTGGTAAGGGATTAGGTAAGATAATTTTGAACAAAGGGATAAGTATTTTGAATAGAGAGTATCAAGTTGTACGTTTATTTGTAACGATAGGTAATTCAGCGGAGTCTGTGTATCATGAACTTGGCTTTGTTCAAGGAGTAGAGTTTGGGAAGTATTATTTACCAAACTTTAACAAGTAATTACTACCGTGATTTTCCTTCGTCTAACACGACGGTTAGCGACATGCTCAGATAAAGAGTTATAAATGGTTTTGACGAATTGTGATTAGGAAATTAATATATTTGTGAATGATGTGCAGAGCACGATCGCGAACCCCGGAAACGTTAGATAAAATTATTACCTAGTTTATCTCCATTGAAAGGAAATATTATGAAAAAAAAATCTTGAGTAAAAGAGGAAGCATCAAAGATTAGAAAAGAACTAAATTCTATTTGGGACATCAGTAGGCATTATTGGTATCCACTGTATGATTGTAAAAGAAATGATTTGATAGCATTTGATTCAGATTATCTTGACACAGATTCTAAACTTATAGAGATAAAGAATATTTTTAGAGATCGAAAGATTATGGATATTTATGAATTTAGAGAAGATGGAATTTCAACAAAGATTAGTAATATTGTAGATTATGATTTTTGGGAAACAGAAATATACTTCTGGAATAACGAAAGCTTTTGGTTTGACAGTAGTAAGGATTGGATTATTTATAAGAGTCATGAAGGGACTACAACCTTCGGAGGGTTGTGGCTGGTAAATAAGTTGAAAGAATTATGGTCAGATTGGAATGAAAACATATCATGGGATACTAAAAATAAGTCTCGATGAAATCAAGTAAACTAGTGATAGTTTCCGGTAATAACTTCATCTAACAATGTATTGCCATTCGTTCGGGTAAGGGTATTTCTTTTGGGAAATACCCTTGCACATCCCGCGCGTCGCGACAGTCGTTGCATTAGCCCTTAATCAGGGGATGAGCAACTCCTTTTAAGGTGCTGGGACGTCGGAATACGGAAACGTTATATAATAGGAAAAGACTATTTTAATAATATAAGTGATTATATAATATGAGGGAGGATTATAATGACTGAGGTGATCAAAACAATATATGAAAGAAGAAGTATACGTAAATATCTAGATAAACAAGTTGATAAACAGACAATTATTACATTATTAAAAACAGCTATGGCTGCACCTACAGCTGTAAATTGTCAACCCTGGGAATTCATTGTTGTTGATGAAGCTGACAAACTTTCAAAAATAAAAGAAGAGTGCAAATATGCAAGATACAATGCTCCTGTAGGAATTGTAGTTTGTGGTAATATGAAATTAGCATTAAAGGGTGCTGATCATGAACTTTGGATTCAAGATTGTAGCGCAGCAATAGAGAACATGTTAATTGCTGCAACAAGTTTAGGATTAGGAACAGTATGGATTGGTATATATCCTGTCCAAAATAGAATTAGAATGTTGAAGAAAGTACTAAATATACCTGCTTTTGTTACACCACTTGGCATAGTATATATAGGTTATTCTGCAGAAAAGAAAGAACCAAGAAATAGATATAATGATAAAAGAGTATATTGGCAGGAATATGAGCCTAAGCGTAAACACAGGTCAAAGGATAAGCCACAAATAGGACATTATTAAACTTACGGGACGGCTACTGGTAACTTCCGTCTTTTTCCATCATCTAACAATATATTTCCGTTCGCTACGCACATCCAACAGCTTAAGCGCGTCGCGACAGTCGTTGCATTAGCCCTTATCCAGGGCATGAGCAACTCCCTCTAAGGCTCTGGGACATCCGAAATAACAAACGTTAGATGATATAATTCATCAATGTATTGATTAATTAGATTGGAGAGTATTTTGATGATTTTATATGTAATAATTTTAGCATTACTTATTGCATTTCTGAGATATTGTTATATGAACCTACATTATGATAGAATTCCAATGTTTAAGGTTAGACGAGTTTATAATGAGCAGAGTGTAGCCTTAGACGATGGTACAATCTTAAATTACGTTGAATGCAAGAATGATTTGCAACCACTGTTATTGATTCATGGCCAGACAATGTGTTGGGAAGATTATGCCAATGTTCTTCTTAGTTTGAAAGAAAAGTATCATGTATATGCAATTGATTGCCATGGTCATGGTAAATCCAGTCATGATGAATTAAAGTATACTTGTAAATTTATGGGAAATGATTTCAAGTGGTTCATTGAGAATGTTATTGGAGATGACTGTATCGTTTGTGGTCATTCTTCTGGTGGAATCATAGCTGCTTGGTTAACTGTTAATGTTAAAGATTATGTGAAAGGTGTAGTATTTGAAGATCCACCTTTCTTTAGAGTTAAACCTAATGAAATGAAGAATACATTTGTATGGCATGATGGTTTTGAAGTAGTGCATAAGTATTTGGTTGATGGTTCAGAAATAGATTACGACTTATATTACATATTGAATGGCTATTTTTGGAACCTATTTGGTGACTTAAGAAAGTTAGTATATGAGACAGCTAGGAAATATCGATTAAAGCATCAGAATAGTGCTTTGAAAGTTTGGTATATACCTTATAAATGGTTGCATGGTACCAGATACCTTGATGAATTTGATTTGAAGTTTGCAGAAACATTTTATAGTGGTAGATGGATGGAGGGAATAGATATTGAGGAGTTACTTAGTGATATTGAATGCCCTTCAATCTATCTTAAAGCTAGAACTAATTATGGTAAGGATGGTGTCTTGTATGCAGCTAACACGGATGAGGATGCCAGTAGAGTTGTTAATTCGCTTAAGGATACTAAGCTTATTACGATTAAGTCCGGGCACGATATTCACTTTGAGCAACCAACTAAGTTTGTAAATATTCTATTTGAGTTTATAGAACAATTTGGTGATAACTGAAGTGCTATGTCGTTTGTCTGAAGTACGTCAGCTAACAATACGTTAACGCAAGGGTCGACAGAGGGCACGGCTTTGGAGTAAGAATATCGACCACATACAGCCCCCTAAGCCCGTCGGTACGGCACTCGCATTAGACGAAGCAAGTTCGCCATGAACAAGCACTTCTAGAGTGGTAGGTACGTCGTGAACGAAGGACGTTATACAAAAGGATATACTTTGTATTGGAGGATTATAATGTATATAGTAGAAGGAGTACATAATATAAAAGCTTCTTTTGGAAGAAGATTTCTAGCTTTTATGATTGATCATTTTGTTATTGTATTACTAGTTTTTTTAGTTGGTTTTTCAAGCTATAATTATAATGTCAATGATTTATATAGTAAGATTATGAAAATTATGGTGTTAGCATTCATTCTATATTTGTTTAAGGACTGTTTTAAAGGGTTTAGTTTAGGAAAGTTTCTAATGGGATTACAGGTGAAGAATGTAGAAAATTTACAAACTCCCAGTGTTATAAAGTTAGTAATAAGAAATTTATTTACATTTATATGGCCGATTGAAGTAATATGTATTATTATAGGGAGAAGTAGAAGAAAACTAGGAGATTTACTAGCTAATACTGATGTATATTATTCTAGGAAAAAATTAAATAAACGTATAATAATTATTGCTATAGTTGTTGGTATTTTACTATTTATTACTTCTAGTATAATGTTTTCATTAAGAATGATAAAAAATGATGCATCATATATTAAAGCAATAAATTATATTGAAAAATCACAAGAGATTTTTCAAATGGTAGGAGATATACAAGGATTTGGTAGTATACCAAGTGGCGGTATGAGTGTTACTAATGGAGAAGGAAATGCACATTATTTAATTAAGGTTATCGGTGATAATGATACAATAACTGTAAATGTTGAATTAATTAAAGATAGGGATGCTGACTGGGAAGTTATTGAAATTGGCTACTAGCGTATATTCCTTCGTATAACAATGTATTTCCATTCGTTCGGGTAGGGTCAATCCTATGGGGGCTGCCCTCACACATCCCACCACCTAAGCGCATCGCGACAGTCATCGCATTAGCCCTTATTAAGGGCATGAGCGATTCCTTCTAAGGTGCTGGGACGTCGCAAATACGATACCGTTAGAAAAAATTATTAGCTAGTTAAGGAGGGATGTTATGAAGTTGAGTAATACTGGAGATATAGTTATAGAGATTAACAATTTTCCACAAGCATCTACAGGTGCTCCCATACCTATTATCCTTGCAGATGAGCATACCACAGTTCTTGAGTATTATATGCAAGATGAGTTAGAAGTTGATGGCGAGATTGTAGATCAAGTAGCAATTCTAGAGTTTTCATCTTGTCTAGCGGTTTCATCAGGTCCACCTAATGATGAGGCAATTTTTGGTCACCCACTTTATGTGAAGGGCTTAAGGACATATGGTTTTTATAAGATAGATAATTCAAGTTGGATTGAGAAGTATAAGATCCAGAATAGAATACACCCTCATCATAAGGATGAGCACTTTGATGGTTATACACATTATGTATTATGTTTTCACGATTCAATATTTGAATGCATATGTAAGGGTACAAGTCATGAGATTTCTACTGGTACTCTTATGAGCAATATAGATAGAATGAAGGAGAAGCTGAAGTGATTCGTATGCTTCCGCTAATACCTTCGTCTAACAGTTAGTTGACGACATGACCGTTAACAAGGACGGATGGCAATTACAAATGGAAGGGTGACTAGATGCAAGAAATAAAATACGATGAAAAGTTATGGTTCGAATTAAAGAATAGTAATTGTAAAGGAAGACATTATATTTTAGGTAATCCACATACTTTTAATGGAAGAATTATGGGATATTGCACTAATAAGAAAGTAAGTTTTTGTTTTTCGATTACAGAGATAAGTAATATGTCACTAGAATCAGAATACTGGATAAAAGGGTTTTTATCAGGTAATGAACCTGAGCCTCCTGTAGATGAAGAAGGAGATACTCTTTTTGAAGGGAGAGAGTATAATCATTGGTGTAAAAGTATAGAATTATTTCACAAGACAGGTAATTGGTATGTAGGTGAAAGAAATTGTGAAGAGTGTGGGAAATTACTTCTGAATTCTATAGTAGGATTTAAATGTCAATCATGCAATAAGAATGCATAGTTATGGATTAATTAGCATAAATGAACATTAAAGATTATTGATAGGTAATAGATTGTAATGTATGATAGTATAAATAAAGATTAGTGAAATTGGTGAAGTTGTCAACTTCGTCTAACAAAATACTACCGTTCGCTACGCAGATCTCTTCACCGAGTGCGAGCACCACCAGGGAGAAGGGCTTCGGGCGTTTGGTTCAGAGACGTCGGGAGTATGTAACGTTAGACAAAAGCTTGGCTAGTTTCATGTGTAGTATGAAGGGATGAACTAATGGCATTATTTAAGAAGTATAGAACAGAAAAAGCCTATAAAGATGATAAGGATACTCTAAGCTTTTATGATTACACTATTAATGAACCCAAAGCATCGGTGATTGAAAGTGGAGACTATGAATTTGCAGTATCTAGGTATAAAGTGGATGACTTTAGGTTTGGGTTTGTAAATCAGTATATGTATCGCCTTAATAAGAATAACAATTATAGTGTGAAGAATCTTAAAATCCAGAGACCAGAGAATAATTCGACATTTTTGAACTGTTATATATACCTCGATAAGTCAGACTATGGGTCTTTTCATAGAATAGGTAATAAAGATAATGTGTTAATAACGACCTTCTATGAAGTGCTTGAGGACTTCTGTTTACCAGCCATTTCAGAAGACTTAAGAGTTCAATTTATTATTAGGGATTATTCCTCAATTCTCAGGGCTAATGCTATTAATAGGGTATGGAGCGAGGTGAGATCAGAGGTGTTAAGAAAGTATAAGGAAGTTGAATCACTTTCGTTTTGGGGTTCATATTACATTTTTTTCAAATCGAAGGAGTTCAATAAAGTTATTGAAGATAATGTTTACTTAGAAGCCATACGCAATCATTGCTTTAGCATAGTACATGCACATGATAGTGATAAGTGTTGGACATATGATGAGTTTCACATTTTGGTAGATGATTATGAGAACTACTCTTCATTAGGAGGCCAGCATTATTTTAATAGCGATGCTATGAATAACGTTATAAATGTATAAGTTTATGATGAGTAAGAAGCTTTGAATTATATTGTTGGCTTCCGTCAAGCCTTCGTCTAACAGCGAGTTGACGACATGGACTTTTTAATCGGAAGGAAGCCACACGTCGTCAACTCACGGTACGTTATAGGACATACTTTGTAAAGGAAAATTTAAAATTGAGAGGATAAGAAAATGGCTAATTTAGTAGAAATTATTGAACACATAGATTCTAAGTTTAGAACAAGAAATTATGATGATTACAAGGAAGAATCAGGAATTACACATAACTCGCATAAGAATATTCAAAAGATTGGATATTCAACTAACTTAACACCTGAAGTTATTGAACATGCAAATGAACAAAAAGTTGATTTGATTCTCACACATCATGATGCATGGAATTTTATATATGGTCTTAAAGAGGAATGCAAGAGGTTGCTAGAAGATTATGGTATTTCACATTACTTTAATCATTTACCATTAGATGATTGTGAGTTTGGTACAAATAGTAGCCTTGCAATAGAATTAGGACTAGTTGAGGTGAAGAAAACGTGTGATGAAGATGGTTACATGTGTGGAATTATTGCAGAATATAAAGATGGAAGAGTATTTGAAGATTTTGTTAAGTTAGTAGAAGGTAAACTAGGAGAAAAGGTCCAATCATGGAAGTTTAATAATAAAGATATTAATAGAGTATTCATATTATGTGGAGCTGGACATCTAACATCAGATATGAAACAAGCAGTAGATGAGAAGTGCGATTTATATTTAACGGGTGAGAAGATATTATATACCATTGAATATGCAAAATTAAATAAGATGAATTTAGTTGTTGGAAGTCATACCTTTATAGAATTATTTGGAGTTAAGAGCATGGCAGAATTAGTATCGGATGAATTTAATGATGTTGAAATAGTCTTAATAGACGAGCAACATCTGGAGGCAAGTGGATACTAACGGGCGTACGTCCTATAACAATATATTTCCGTTCGCTACACAATCTCTTCATTGGATGCAAGCACCACCTGAGAAGAAGGGCTATGAGGGTCCAGTTCAGAGACGTCGGAAATAAGGAACGTTAGGTAACGTAAAATTTATTTGATATTTAAAAATAAACTAATTGGAGAATATTTTGAAAATCTATATTATTGTGCGTTTCTTATATCTCATATGGGTTTGTTAATATAGAAAACAGCTTTACTAATATAGTTATCACTAAGTATACATATATGACTACGCATAATAGCCAATTGATGACATCAACAGAGCCAAGGAGGGAGTCGACGTAGTCAATTTACTTAACGTTGTAAGAAATTATCCCATCATTACAGAGCATTTTTTATGGGTCTTTAAATTAAGATTTATGCATGATGCTATAGGTTTCAATAAAGGTGATTTTAATAATGGAGCCAGCTATACAAAAGTCAAGTAAAAAAATGAAATAAAAGAAGAAAATATTGAATAGATAAAAAAGAACATCATAAATAAAGGTACTGCTAAGAATACCTAAATTATATTGTGAGTTATGTAATGTATATAAAATCCTCTTTACTGTTAAGCATAGCGAAAATGGTATTTATCATGTTTTTGGACACATTACAAAGTGCAGAATTATGATGCTTGCCTTGAAGTTTTTTCTTATGATATTTCTGACGGAATTGATTGTTCTTGCCTTTTCCTACACACGCAACACGTGTAGCTGTAAAAATGGAAGTTCTGAGGTATTTAGAGCCACGTTTAGATATGCGACACCGTTTACCTTTGAACTCTCCTGATTCATAGATGGAGGGATCAAGACCGGCAAATGCTAATAGTTGAGAAGGTGAATTAAAGCGTGAGATATCACCGATTTCACCAATGATAGAAGCACCAATAACGTTACCAACACCTGGTATTGTTGTTATAAAATCAAAATCAGCCATCAGAGCATCAAGATGTTTATCGATAATAGCAATCTGTTTGTTGTAGTGATTGATGTCATCGATGATAGACTCTATAAGAAGTGAGTTGGTAATAGAAGTATCACCAATTGTTTTTTTAGCAAGATTTTTGATTAATTGAGCAGCAGAAACACGATCCCCCTTGATTTTGATAATGCTTACAAGTGTGTCAAGATGCATACGAGCAATCTTAGCAGGAGCTGGATAAGAAGAGAAAAGATTCATAGCCCACTGAGAATGCTGTTTGAAGTGTTTGATAAACTCAGGGAAAGTAATCTGGAGCAATCGAGTGAACTCCATTTTGGCCTTTGCAAGGGTATGAAGTTTATCTAGACGTAATCTAGATAATGACTTAAGTTCAGAAGTCGTGTATAGTGTAGATATATAGGGTTTGAGATGCGTGAAATTATGCATGATATATCTACAGATTGCAAGGCAGTCAAGTTTATCAGTTTTTGTGTTTCTTAGTGAATATGCCATTCTACTGTGGTGGGTTAGAACGGGGTTAATCATATACACGTTGAAACCGGCAGAGTGCAAGAAGTCACGGATGTTACTGGAGTAAATACCAGTTTCTTCAAGCCCTATATGGACGTTATCAAAAAGCTCCGTATGGGAAGAAATTTCCGTATGGAGTTTTTTAAATCCAGCAGAAGAGTTTTCGATAGTAAAAGACTCTGAAAGGATTTCACCGTACTCTGAAATAATAATTACATCATGTTTTTTTGAAGCGACATCAATGCCAATAAAAAGCATGTTAAGACCTCCTAGATATATTTAAACATTGTGCGACCACAAACTAAAATTCGGATGACCTTGTAAATGAAACTCAAGCGTTAACCAGCTAATTTATCCTTTGAATAATAGTTGTGGGTATACCCTCCATTCAACGGTCGAGCCGTAGGTAAAACATGGAATACTCCACAACGTTTATCTAAATATTATATAGGAAAATAATATAAAGCAGAAATAAGAAAGGAGAGTATACTGATGTATCAATCTGATATATTTAGTATACAAGGTAAGAAGGATGAATAAATTATTATATATTTTAATAGCTTTTATTTGTATAATTGTAGTATCATGTAGTGCTATTAATAAAGAAGAAATTGAAACTTTGGATAATAAATTAAAAAACTTAGAAGGAAAGTATGATTTATTATGTCAGAATCATGAGAAAACTATTGGCGAATATAATAATTTGATAAAGGAAGTTCGAGAATTAAATGAAAAAAACTTAGAACTAAGAAATATAAATAATGATTTAGTGTATGATTATACTCAAATGACTAATGAAATTGGTGAATTAATAAAAGGTAAACAGGATATTGAAGATTATTATAACAATATTATATTAGAGGTATATAAAGGAAAAATAAATAGTGAAAAAGTAGTAGAGTTATTGAATAGGTTCGATGAAGATACAGTTAAAAAAAACGATGAAATTATAGGCTGGACAGTTGTTAATTATTATAAAGATAGTGATTATTGTGAAATAAATTTTCAAGGAGATAAAATTATAAAAGGTAAATTAGAATTTTACCGTAATGTTGACACGTATTTATTTGAAACTCAAGAATTAGAAAAATTACCAATTCCTTATTATAGTAAAATTATTGAAGGAATGGGACTAGGGATAGTTAATTTAGATGAATTGTTAAACGAATTAGGTGACAATTTTTATAATGGTATTGAAGTAGCTTTGAGAATAAAAAACTGTACACATTTCGAATCACCAGTTTCTGATGGAATAAATGTTGAGTATACTAATTTAGAAAAAATATATTGATGAATATTCTTTCTAATAGTAAAAATCATAATAGATTGTTAAAAGCTGATAAAAAAAAATTAGTGGAGCTATTTTATATAGTAAAGTTATTTATTTTATTCAAAATAGTTATAATAGAACTCCAGGGAGATAGCAGTAATGGAAAATAAAAAAAATTCACAAAAAATAATGGATTCGTTTTGGGAAAAATTTTTAAAGGAAACGGGGAGATATGAAACAACAAGATACTTAGAAGTATTTCACTTTGAATTAACTGAAAAATTGGCAATGAATTATTACGGTTGGTGTTAATTGGGCAAAAACAAGCTACAGCTAGTAGTTTATGGGGGTATGAAATTGAAGGTGAACATGTACCAGAGGTTGGTGACCTAAGTATCGTTACTGATTGGGAGGGTGTACCACGTTGTGTTATTGAAACAACTCAAGTAACAATAATTCCATTTTCAGATATTACTTATGATATTTGTAAACGTGAAGGTGAGGATGATACATTAGAATCTTGGCGTGAGGGACATATTCGTTTCTTCAATAAAGAAGGTAAGGAACTTGGATATGAGTTTAAGGATGATATGCCAGTAATTTTTGAAGATTTTGAAGTAGTATATCAAGTATAGATATTATGACAAACATAATTATAGTCTTTAATATTATAGCCGAAACAGAATTTATATATGAACATACGAAACGTTAAGAGACATAATCAATTAGTTTTGATATCAATTTTAATACATAGGAGGATAACAATATGAATTTTGAATTAAGAGTTAGAACAGAAAGTGATACACAAGAGTTTTTGACTTGGAGTTACGAAGGAGAGTATAGCTTTTATGACAATTCAATTCAGCAAGAAAAAATAGACAGTATAAGAAATCTAACCGGTTCGGATAAAGCTTTTTCGGTTTATAATAAAGAAAATGAATTAGTTGGAAATTGTGAGTTCTATGATGTCGGCGATGATGGAGAAATATTTTATGCTGTCGGTGTACAGATGAAACCAAGTTTAACTGGTAAGGGTAATGGATTAGTATTTTGCAAGGCTATAATTGAACATGGGAGAAAGGTAATTGGATTTAATCAACTTGGAATAGCAGTAGCTGATTTTAATAAGAGAGCTAGACGTGTATATGAAAAGTTAGGGTTTAAGTTTGTTGAAGAACAAGTATGGAATATAAGAGGTAATGATTATAAATTTATAATAATGGAAGCAAATTTTGAGGCTAAATAACAAATTAGACAATAGCTAAGAGGTAGAGAATTTATGTCCTGGTGTATAAAAAATGGAAAAGCTTCAGAAAAGTATGATGGAATGTCTCAAGATGATCAAAGTTATGATAAAGTTAATAAAGAAGAATATTTGGATGAATTGGTACATAGAACGCCAGGATACTGTGGTTGGCAACAAGAATATTGACTTAGTCATTGTGGGGATTTCTTGCATTTATTGGATATGTTGGCTGGAGGTGTTATTATGGATAATAAGTTAGTTATAGGTATGCCTACTTTAGTTGAATATGATAGTTTACAAGAAAACATTGATTTGTGTATTGATTTAGGGTTGGATTTTATTGAAATAAACATGAATCTACCACAATTTCAACCAGATAGATTAGATATACTCAAGCTTAAGGAATATCAAAAGAAGCATGGTATTTTCTTTACGTTTCATCTACCAGAAGAACTTGATATAGCTAATTTTAATTATAGAGTAAGTAATGCATATCTAAATGTTGTTAAAGATGTGATTGAAATAGCAGAAAGTATAAAAAGTCCAATAATAAATATGCATATGAATTTAGGTGTATACTTTACATTACCATCAAAGAAAGTATATTTATACTCAACGCAGTTGAAGGAATATTTAGAGAGACAACAATATTTTTGAGAACTAATAGATAACGTAGTAAAGGGAAGTAATATAAAGATAAGTATTGAGAATACCGGAATATATAATTATACTTATATTGTACAAGCTATAACAAAATTATTAGAATACGATAATTTTGTATTAACATGGGATATAGGGCATGATTTTTCTAGTAGTGATATTGATAGAGATTATATTATGAAGAATATAGATAAATTATGTCATTTACACATACATGATGCAATAGGAAAAAGAAATCATTTGCCATTATTTAATGGAGAAATAGATATACATAAGGTATTAGAGTTAGCAAGGAAACGAAAGTGTACAAGTGTTATAGAAACAAAAACAGTTGCTGGATTAAAGCAATCAGTAGGTGAGCTGAAGAAGCGTGGGTATGTCTAAAGGGTCAGCAACTACGTCAACTAACAATGTATTTCCATTTGTTCGGGTAGGGTCATTTCTCTAGGGTTATGCCCTCAAACATTCCACCACCTAAGCGCGTCGTGATAGTCATCGCATTAGCCCTTAATCAGGGCATGAGCGATTCCTTCTAAGATACTGGAACGTCGTAGACGTTAGGTAACAGATAATACTATTTATGTGAAAAACAAAGATGTAGAAATAATATTAGTTATATTAGGACATCATAATAATAATTACATAGATTATTTGGAGGAATAAATTATGACTAAATCAAACAGGTACTCTATATTATATTTTTTGTCAGTATTAATAATTGCTTCTGTAATAAGTTGTAGCAATAAACAAGATAAAAAAAGAAAATCTAATAATTTAGTTATGGATGAAAATGAGTTTTGGAATATAATATCAATGTTTAATTGGAAATATGAAGGTGATGATGATAAAGTCCTTAATAGTGCTATTAACTATTTATCTGAAAAATCCAACGAAGATATTTATAGATTTCATGATATACTTTCAAGATTGCTTTATGATTTAGATGGAATTGAATATGCACAGAACATTGGTACATATTCATATAAGAATAAAAATAGTTATTTTTCAGTAGATTGGTTTCTGTATACTAGGTGTGTGGTAGTTGCCAATGGTAGAGATTATTATTATAATGTTATTAATAACCCTAAAAAAATGCCTAAGGATATGGAATTTGAGGCATTGTTATATATTGCACACGAGGCTTACGAAAAGAAAAACAATAATGAATTTAATTATATATCAGAATATAATTTTGAGACATTTAGCAATAAGGGTAAGTGGGTACAATAGGAACTAATGGGCTGACTTAATATAAACTCTTAAAGTAAGTATATATTTGTAATAGGTGGCCACAGGTTATTTACGTATTATCCAATCGCCTAACAAAATATTTCTGTTCGCTACGCACATCTCTTCACCAGGTGCAAGTACCGCCTATGAAGAAGGGTTCTGCTAGTCCAGTTCAGAGACGTCGGAAACAAGGAACGTTATGTAAAACTTCAAACCTAGGCTAGTAGTTGTAAAGTTAATTATTGAGAAGGAGAGCATATGAAAAAAGAATATCCTATTTTAGAATTTGATAGTAATACAAAATCAGTAATTGATCCAACAATATTAATTAAACCAATTGATATTCCAATTAAAGCAGTAATATGTTTTTTTAATGATGTTTTGGAAGATTTAAGGGTTAAGGGAAAGATTCGTTTGATTCAAAACATAAGAACAGAAATTGGTCCTAATCCAATATATGAACTAGAGTATTTAGGTGAAAAAGTGACCGTTTTTCATCCAGGGGTAGGAGCACCACTTGCAGCAGGTATGTTTGAAGAAGTTATCGCATTAGGAGCTAGGAAGTTTATTGCATGTGGAGGAGCTGGAGTTTTAGATGAAAAAGTTGCAGTAGGGCATGTAATAGTACCAACATCAGCTATAAGGGATGAAGGGACATCTTATCATTACATATCTCCAAGTAGAGAAATATCAGTTGATAAAGTTGGTGTAGAAGCAATAGAAAAGGTTTTAACTAAGCATAAGTGTAAATACATTCTATCAAAAACATGGACAACAGATGCAATCTATAGGGAAACTTATGATAAAGTAAAACTAAGGAAAACAGAGGGGTGTTTGGCTGTTGAAATGGAATGTTCTGCTTTTTGTGCAGTTGCCAATTTTAGAGATGTTATATTTGCACAGATACTATATGGAGGAGACCTAGTTGATTGTGAAGAATGGGATGCAAGAGATTGGAATAATCAAACAGAGATTAGGGAACGCATTTTCTGGTTAGCTGTTGAAGCGTGTTTAGAGCTTTAGATTCACTTGAATTATGTGATGGTTTCCGGTTAGAAGGATTCAGATTGGAAGTTTGCTCAAGATATTTGCCTGAGGTTAGCAGATAATGATGATGCTCTAGTAAGAGCTAATGCCATTTTTGGACTGGCTCATATAGCCAGGACTAAGCAAAAACTAGACAAGAGAGTGGTAAAGCCTATTGTTTTGAGAGAACTCAGATACAATTATGTGAACCGATCCACGATTCTTAATGCAATTGACGATATTAATTTGTTTATGGAATGGTCATTAGCACTAAAGGAATACAAAAAATATAGATAGGTATGACCTAGAGTCGGCTCAGTGGGGACGACATTAATGTTTTCTAACAACATGATAAGGTATGTTAAAGGAAAGAATAGACTAGTTTAAGGATGTAGTGGAAGAGAGGTTTTGCTATGTTGTCAATTGAACTAATTGTTGAAGTAAATAGACAGGATTTTTTTGATTCAATTGAAGAATTATCATTTAGTAGACTTATGAATGCAGAAGCTTCAGTTGATATTCGAGATTGTGTAATGATGGATAACTATTTGGTTTTCGCACTCCGACTTGGCTCTAAATCACTAATTAAGTATGGACTCTCATATATAGTCTATCGAGAGATTGATAAGGGAGTTGAGTTAATTGAGATTTTCTATGAAGATGATAGTTTTATACCTCATTCATCGGTTTGGTCAGCATATTGGATTCTGAATAAGTTTGGTAAGTATAGATATATTGATATTGAGAAAGACACTTATAAGAAGCTAGAGACATCCTTTGATGATGCTTGCTCAGTTTTTTATAGTGAGCAACTAGACGAGCGTAATTATCGAGTTTTTGATATGGATTTCTAACTGGTCCTTGTAGGTAGATTAGAGTATCAGAAGATAGAATAGGCACTAGATGTAGGTTTTAAATAAAGGGGGAAGGAATATGTTATTAGACGAAAAAGTTATTAATATGGAAAAGAATATGTGGGAAGCATTTTCTAATGGTGATTCAACTACATTTGCTCAACTAGTGTCTGATGAAGCGATAATGATTTGTGGAGGATATAAGACAACTGGAGCTGAATATGCAAAAATTGTAGAGCAAATTAGATTACAAGATTATGAAGTAAGTGATTTTTTTGTTAAGGAAATTAGTGCTAATACAATTTTGGTAAACTATATCGCTAAAGTTAAATGTCCAGACCCAAGCATATCTGGAATATTTAGGGTATCATCTCTTTGGGTTAACGATAATGATAAGCTGAAACTATTATTTAATCAAGATTCAAGAATTGGGTAATATTATTTACTAGTTTTTAGTATGAATTTGATAGGGGTGATGATAATTTGAGAATAAGTATTACATCAGTATTTGATTTAAGACCTGATAAATGGGGGTTGAGAGGTGACCCATATCTATGGGATGATATAAGAGAAGAGTTTCGTGAAGTATTTCTACCGTATGATCAGGCTCAATTTATTAATGATATGGTTAGTCTTTTTGAAGAGAAAACTGGTCAATCTATAGATAATGAAAAAAATATATATATTGAAAAGTATGCTTATGGTGGTATGTCAAGTGGAGGTATAAGCCCTGAATTTTGGAAGAGACAAGCCATTCCTTTATTAGCACATCGACTCAGGGAAGTTAATATGATGTATGAAAATATAGAATAGACACATTTGACTAAATTCGTTAAGGTAAGAACTTTTTGAGTTAACTGATAATAGTAGAATATTAGAAGTAGGAAGGTGGAATAAAGAGTGGAAAACATAAATATTAGGCTTGAAGAAAAATAAGATTGGCTAGAAGTAGAATTACTAACAAGAGTAGCTTTTTGGAGTGAAGATCGAATAATAAAATTAGAGGAGATTTTTTCTAGATATTATAAAAAGGATGATGATATTTAAAAAAAGGAGGTAATATAGTGGAATACGTAAAATTTAGTTTACTATTTATTTTTAGTCATGTGGTAGCTTATACATTTGCAGGAGTTATAGCACTAAAGGTAAGCAAAGAGATATATGAAAACAAAAGCAGACATTGTGATTTCTTAAGAGATATGTCAAATAAAGAAGAGAGTATGTATGTTTCAAAGTGTTTTTTACCAGCTCAAATTTTAAGAGGATTTCTGATGTCAATTGTTCTATTGCCAATATTGAACAGTCTATTAGAACTATCATTTGTATTACAAGTAACCTTTTTTTGCAGTCTAATGTTTATTTATACCCATATTTCTGCTGTATCACCATTCATTGATAACATAGAAGGATTTGTATACTTTAAAAAACAGTATATCAAGAAGAATATAATTGTAAAATTTCAATTTGAAATGGTTATGTACAGTATTTTATTCAGCCTGTTTTTAGGAATATTATTGAGGATTACATATTAAGGAGTGCACTAGTATATTTAACTAGGAGGTATCTGCATGGATAAAAAGCAAAAACATACTAACATTTGGGATACTGTTGCACCAACATTTAGTAAGATAGGTCCTAATTATTGGAATATATTTGGAGAGCGCTTAGTTGAACTTTCAAATATAAAAGATGGTGGAATAGTATTAGATATAGGTATGGGTAGAGGTTCATCTCTATTTCCAGCTATTAAAAGAGTAGGGACTAATGGAAGAGTAATTGGTATTGATTTATCTGAAAAAATGGTGCAAGAGACAAGAAGAGAATTACTAGAAAAAAATATTGAGAATGCTGAAGTACATATGGTTGATGTAAAGAATATAAGCTTCAATAAAGAAACCTTTGACAATATTATATCTGGCTTTTTCATTACATATCTCTTTTATAGTGAACAGAAATTATATGATATTTCTAAGACACTTAAAAAAGGTGGCAAGTTTAGTTTTAGTACTTGGGGTAAACAAGTTAATCAAGAATGGCTTACTCATATAGTTGAAAAATATTTGGAAAAGAATACTTCTTCGACAGGGATTAAATATAATACAATAGATAGTATAGTATATGAACTTAGGGAAAGTGGTTTTCATAATATAAGAATTCATGAAGAAAAACCCCATGTTATTTATAGAAATAATGATGAATGGTGGGATGAAATGAATTCAAATGCATTTAGAGGTATTATAGAAGAGGTCAAAAAAAAGGGCATAAATCAACTAGAAAGCTTTAAAGCAGATGTATACAAAGGGTTAGAACAATTTACTCGAAAAGATGGTATTTATATCAAGATGCCTGTAATATATGCTTTTTGCGAGAAATAAACTATTAAATTTTAGTTAAAGCTAATTGATAATTGTATTTGATAGAGGGCAAAGTGTTCTGTTTTAGTAAGCATTAAGGATAAATTTGTGTTAGAGAAATATACGGGACGTTAGAAGACATAACTGTACTTAATATACAAGGAGGAGTTTTATGCCAAAGTTGAGATGTGTTTGTGGCTATATATTTGATTTGACGCCTATTCCAGATGAAGGCTATGTCGTAATACGCGATTATGATTATGAACGGTATATTGAAGCTGAGGTTTTTCGAGACAAGAGTCACTTAATATCTAAGGATTCAGAAGAATGTGGTAAGCTAATAGAAGCTGACAAGTTGGTGGTTAATTTGAGTGGAAGTTTATATGAATGTCCTGATTGTGGTTCATTGATCTGGCATAGAAGTAATAGTACTTATAGTTATTATGATTTAAGAGTAGGACGGAGAGCGTATAAGTTTGATAAGTTGAAGGCACATAGTGAAGAGAATATTGGTTCTGGTGTAGAACTGGTTAGAATCCGTGATTTAGAGAAGAAGTTGAATGTTAGCTTACCTGAGGATTTTGTAGCATATCTACAAGAGATGAATTATGCAGAGATACATGGTGACCCCATTTACGGGATTCATAATGATATGCCCTCTATAGATATAGCCGAGCAGAATAGAGGAAAGGAACATTTTCGCTATGGATTTCTAGAAATCTTTTGCAATGATATTGATGGTACCATTTTTCTTAGACCTGATAATGGCAGAATTTATAATGCATCGTTCCAAGAACCAATTGCAGATAGCTTTAAGAAGTTTGTAGAGATGCTTCTAATGTGAACCCAAATAAGGAGGTAAAGTATAATGGATTTTGAACATAGTAATATTAAACCAGATTATTTTAAGGAAAATTGGGAAGGTAAGTGGAAAGTATTTTCTTGGTTAGAATTTGTATGTGCAATACCACATGTTATGTTTATGGTTACAACCTTTAAGGGAAATGGACTACCTAATGCGTCATTTCAAAGTTGGTCGAGTTTTACTGGAGAAGGAGATAATTACTATGTTATAATGTCGGGTATAATGAAACATACCCATACTTATGAAAATATCAAACGGAATAAAGAATTCTGTATTAATTTTTTGGATATAAAATATCTTGACAGTTGCTGGAAAACAATAAAGGAGCATGATGTAGATATAGATGAAATCACATCATCAGGATTCACAGTTGAGAAATCAAAAGCAATTACTGCACCAAGAATTAAAGAGAGTTTCTTAAAACTTGAATGTGAATACGAGTGGGAAAAAGAACTTTGTGCTAATAGTTTTAATATTACTATATGTGGTAAAGTGAAACATATTTCTGTAAATGAGAATTTTGCAAAAGTACAAACTAACCAAAAGTACGGAAAAGATAGCTTTATGTTTAATCTTCATAACCCTCAAAATCCTTACACAGGTGAATATTTTGGAGGTGGAGCTGGTACCATTGAATATCACTGTAAAATGTAAATAAAGGGCATGGCGAGTCCAGTTAAGAGACTTACGAAATAAAAGACGCTATATATAAGCTACAGCTAACTTAAATAAGTTTATTATTCATATAAGCATATTAGTTATAAGATTATATATTAGTGATTTGGTAGGATATAAAAGGTTATTAGTTGATATTGAAGGGATGACCTACATGATAACAATATGGGATTGGTTTGAAAAATATATGTCTATTAAAGAACGGTATAGGTTAATTAAAGAAGCTGGATTTGATGGAATGATAATGTGGTGGAGTAATGAGTTTGGGCGTGATATTTTTGGTAAGGATGATTATCGCAATGGACTTGTTTTTTATTAAGACTTATCACAATTAGCTAATTTTAGATACTAGTGAGGTGAAGTGCTTTGGATAATTTATCAAGTATAATATGGATTTTCCCGTTAACAATTACATTACATAATATTGAAGAGGCATTATGGTTACCAAGTTGGTCTCAAAAAGTGAACCGGTATCATAAACCAGTAGGTAAAAATGAATTCTATTTTGCATTGATATGTGTAACACTATTGGCGTATTTATTTTCATTTTTATATATGCTTTATGCTAATAATGGAATAATTAGATATGTGTATTTTGGTTTTGTTGGATCAATGATACTGAACGCAATTTTTCCGCATTTAATTGCTACAATAGTATTAAGGCAGTATGCTCCTGGGGTAATAACTGGAATATTACTTAATGTACCGTGCTATAGTCTATTAATATCTTTTGCAGTAAAAAGTAACGTTATATCATTGACTGAAGTTTTGGTCTCTACGGTAATAGTTGGTGGCATTATGCTAGCTATACTACCTATTTTATTTAGAATAGGACGAAAGGTAGTCGATTACATATAAAATCTTATACGAATATTGAAACAAAAAAATAATATGGCAATTGATATAAATTTAGTCACAAATTTTGTTGTAGGTGTATTATTAATTGTTATTGGCAATATTATGCCTAAAAGTAGGAGGAACAGTATTGTAGGTGTACGTAATGTTTGGAGTATAGTGATATAACTTGGGCAAAAAGCAATCAATAAAGAGGATAATACTAAGTAAATTTAATGCTTTTTTCTAAAGAGATAGGAGAGGAATTAGTATGAAATTTAAGAAATATACAATAATAATATGTTTGGCAATAATAATACTTGTGTTAATATTTATAAAAAATAAACGCTCATCAGATGAATTTGAATTTTCGCTTATATTTTCAGTAAATGGAGATGATAAGATTTCTACATTTGACAATAGTTTTAGAGTGCATACTGTTGATGGTATTAAAGTTATTAATCTAGAATTAACTAAAGAGGAAAAAGATAAGGTTAAAAGATTTATAATAGATAGACGGATTACAAAGGAAAAAGGTTATATTGGAAATAGTAAAGGATTAGTTATCAATCCATGCGAAAAATGTACATTTAATTATACATTAAATGGTAAGGAGAATACTATTAGTTGGACAACTGAAAGTCTTGGTCCATATTCAATAAATGTAAATGAAGGTAAGATAACTCCTTTAGAAGGAAATGAAGAAAATTATGAAAAAGTAAGAAATCTCTTTGATCTTAGGAAGTTAATTGAAGATATTATTTACCAGCATAAGGAAACTGATGGGTTACCAGAACATGTTCAATATCTATAAAATAGATGGGTTATAGGTCATGTAACAAAATATTAGATGAATGATAAGCTTCATATCTTTTTAAAAGAACTTATAGAAAAAATAATGTATAATAGGTGATGTTTCTCTAATGTGATATAATGATTCTATTGAGTACTAAAAATAATTCAATAGACATGGTTATCAATATTCATATACCATTGTAGAATTTATTGTTACAGAGTTTGGGTATGATAAGTTGAAGGAGTTTATTCAATCACCAACTATGTATTTAGAAGCTTTTGGATTAACCAGTTACAAGAAAAATGGATAACATATCTTGGGAAGAAGTATCTATAACTAATAGTTTTACAAGACATCTATTTAGTAGCTCACTAACGGCATAAGGAGGAACATATAAATTGACATCATTTAAGATAGATAAGTGTAGGATTACAATTTTGATAGGTATGATATTATTGGTTGTTACTTCAACAGTTGCCATATGGGCTTACAATCAAAAATTGAAATTGGAGCAAAATCAATTGGAGCGAGATGTACAAGCAACGTACATGGTTATGAATTTGCTAAATGGGGAGTTAAAACGTTATCAATGTATGTATGATAGAGGGGATATTGATGAAGTCTCATTGAAAGAACATCAAGATATGATAAGGGGAATCTGTAATACTACTATGAAGATTAGATATGCCTCCCAAATGTCTAATATCAGAATGATTATACCAGAATCTCTAGAAGATGTTGATGATGAATCTTATCAAAAGTATTTGAAGATGTCGGATTATCTCTCTTCAATTTTCGAGGGAAGACCTGAATCAGAAAAGTATGAAGGGGAAGAAGTTGAATACTTCTATAATATTTATATTTCTGATGAATTCAAGAGTTCAATTGAACAAATATTGAGTTAGCACTAGAGGTTTAATAGCTTCCGTAATTAATATATATATATCAATTAGAAATATTATTTGATGAAGAGGAGAAATTCAAATGTATTTATATCGACCAGTTGGTTTAAAGGAATTTATTTTAATTAAGAATTCTGGTTACACTCAGTTTCCTCCAAGGTTATTTCACCAACCAATTTTTTATCCAGTACTGAATGAAGAATATGCTACTGAGATTGCTTCAAATTGGAACACTAAGGATGCAATATCAGACTTCATTGGTATAGTATTGAAGTTTGAGATTGATGATAGCTACGTCAGTAAATTTAAGGTAGAAGTGGTTGGAGGAAATATACATCAAGAGATGTGGGTTCCAGCGGAGGAATTAAATGAGTTTAATAGCCACATAATAGGAGAGATTCAAGTAAGTAAGACATTTTATGGCGATAAGTATCAAGGAAAGACCATTGAAGAACTGTTAGGCAACAGATAATTTTGTAAACTTTTATACTTCTTTTGACGCAGAGATACAGTGTATTATTATTTATATATATAAACTAGGAGGTTGACATTATGAAGACTATAGTAGTATTTAAGTCTAAATCAGGCTTTGTTAAAAAATATGCCACATGGATTGCAGAAGAGTTAGAAGCAGATCTATTTGAATATTCTAAAGTTACTATTAAAGAACTTGAATCTTATGACACCATAATTTATGGTGGTGGATTGTATACAGTCGGTATAAATGGAATAAAACTAATTACCAAAAACTTAAATAGATTAAAAGACAAAAGAATAGTTGTTTTTGCATCAGGGGCAACTCCTCCTAGAAAAGATGATATAGAAAAAGTTAAAAATAAGAATTTCACGAAAGAACAACAGAAACAACTACAATTTTTTTATTTGAGAGGTGGGTTCGATTACAAAAAACTTAACTTAGGGGATAAACTTCTAATGAAAATATTAAAATGGAAGCTGAAAATGAAAAAAACATTAATGCCTGATGAAAGAGGAATGTTAGCTTCATATACTGTTCCTGTAGATTTCACTAAAAAGAAAAACATAGAGGAAATTATCTTATATGTGAACTCATAAAATTTAAGCATATGTATTAAATCAAGTATTTATTTCATACATCCTTCTAAGGTTGAGAAACGTCGTGAACACGGAACGTTATCAAACAATATCTATAATCACAATTTGTTTAATCTATATAATGAAAGGGAGAATGATATGGAGAAAACAGCTTATGAGATTCAAAAAGAGAGAATTAAAGAACTAGAGGGAAAAGCAGCAGAACTATTAGAAAAATGTGATGTTGTAACTCTCGCTTCCGTAAATGAAAAAGGTTATCCTCGTATATGTACAATTAACAAGATTGAAGCAAAAGATTTTTCAGAAGTTTACTTTTGCACTTCAAAGAGGTCCCATATAAATGGTAAAGCAACGCATTTTCAAAACAACACAAAAGCAAGTGTATGTTATCATCTTGGAGGAGATAGTGTCACACTTATAGGAAATGTTGAAATAATTGAAGATATGAATATCAAAAAAGAGTTTGATAAATATTGTGATAGGAATTTCTTTAAAAAAGGTATAGAGGATCCTAAATGCTTCTTATTAAGGTTCATCACGAATGAAGCAACATTTTGGATTGAGGGTAAGTTTAGAACATGTAAATACAAAGTTAAATTATAAAAAATCAATAGCTATTTAAAAATAACTTTAAATAGCTATTAATTTTTTGTTTTGACATATTATAATCTATTTAAATAAAATTTAAATAGGTGGTGGTTGAATGGGCTTGGCTGATACCTTTAAAGTGCTGTCAGATCCCTTAAGGCGAAACATTCTTGTATGCTTGAAAGAGGGCAAACTTACAGCAGGAGAAATAGCAGATAAATTTAATATTACACCTGCTGCTCTTTCATATCATTTAAAACTTCTTAAAAATGCTGATTTGATAATGGAATATAAACTAAAGAATTATATCTATTATGAATTGAATACAAGTGTTTTTGATGAGCTAATTATTTGGATAAATCAATTTGGAGGAGAAAATAATGAAAAATAAATTATTATGGATAATAACTTTACTGCCTACTATTGTAACTTGCGCAATTATACCTTTTATGGACAATAAAATTCCTATGCACTACGATGCTGTTGGCAATATTGACAGATGGGGTTCTAAATATGAAAATTTAATATTTCCAGTTATTATTATTGTCATGACATTGTTTTGGAAATTTATTATGAATTATTTTAGAAAAAAACAAGCTTCAAATCATGATGAAAAGACAATTAAAGAAGCTCAACAAAATGAAAATGTGATATATTATACAGCTATTGGTATGGCAATTCTATTTAGTATTATGCATTACACAATGATGTATTCTTCGTTTATTGAAACAAAAAATAATATGGCAAATATGGCAATAGATATAAATACAGTAACAAATATAGTTGTGGGTGTATTATTAATTGTCATTGGAAATATTATGCCTAAAAGCAGGCGAAACAGTATTGTAGGTGTAAGGACTGTTTGGAGTATGAAAAGTGATATAACTTGGGCTAAAAGCAATCGATTTGGAGGAATCTCTCTAATTATATCAGGATTATTTATAATCTTAGAATCCGCAATTATCGGTGGTTTAAAATCTACTATTATAATGCTTACGATCATTATAGTAGATGGTATTGTTTTAATGATATATTCTTACCAAATTTCTAAAAAATATTGTGGAAAATGATAACACGAAATAAACATTGCGTTGAGCAGAATCGAAATGAGGTGCTTAAATGAGCGAAAGTAAATGGATAGTGAAAAATACAACTTTAGATGATGCGGAAAGATGGTTTTCTTTAACAGCTATCGTACAACCAGATTTTTGTAATATTGATTTAATAAATGATGATAACTATCGTTCTGCAATGATAAAGAATATGAAGAGAGGAACAGCTATATATGTGGAGGATTATATAAGAACTGATACACCTATTATTGGTGCTATGACATATTCACAAAATCAAAATCATATTAGTTGGCTTGCAGTACATCCAGATTATAGAAAAAGAGGAGTAGCCTCTTCACTGATGAAACATATGTTAGTTGAATTGGCTAATGCCAAAGAGATACGAGTTAAAACTTTCTTGTACGATGATGAGTATGGAAAGGCAGCACGAAATTTTTATAAAAAACATGGATTTGTAGGTAAAGATATATTGATGGAAGAGGAAGGATATCCACATCCTGTTCAAGTATTTGTTAAACTACTAGAATAATATATGGTTCATTAGAGTATAACGGAATTTCTACAGAAGAAAATGGTGATGAATATGGCAATTATATGGTAACTATTTTACATTCAGAAACTGGCGCGCTTGTCGAATATAATGATTATCCTGATTATAGCTTTAAGGTAATTATTACATTTAATAATGGAGATGTCTATGAATATTAGAAAAAAGTTAGAGAAAGACTCCAAAGCAGAATAAATTTAAAGTTATATCATATCGATAAAGTCTTATCATTATTAGATTTAAAATTAAGTTTTAAGGGACTTGTGTAATGGATATTATTACCTTATAATACAAGAAATGAAAAAGCATTAGATTGATATGAATTAGAAAGAATTCTATACAAGTTTTGATAAAAATTTGAAGAATGTTTATTCTACTTTAGAAGATTGGAGTGGTTTGATGAATAGTATTATTATAGTTGAGGGTGCTCAGGGAAGTGGAAAGACTACTGTAAGTAATTGGATAAGAGAGAATAAGGTGTATACTAATTTATATAGGTTAACAGGGCACAATGATAATAGTAAAAATGGAAGAGAAAAGTCTATTAAAATGTATGATGCATTGATGGATTATGTCGAGAAACTAGAAAATAGTGACATAAATTTATTGTTTGATAGAACTTTTATTACCGAGATGGTATATTGCATGTGTGGTTATAGAAAATATATGTTTGCAGATAAAGGAAAAGAATATATTAAGAGATTAAATGAGCTAGGCAGAAGGGGTAATTTTGAAATAGTAATTATTAACCTAAAGGTAAGTGATGCTGATAAGTTTAGGGAAAGGTTTTTAGAAAATGATAGGAAAGATAAACCTAGACACTTAAGTATAGAGTTTAATGTAGATAATAGTATTAAACAGCAGGAAAGCTATGAAATTATACTGGAGCACATAAAAAATACGTATAAATACATTGATGTAATTGATATCAATACTGATAAAGAGAATTTTAGAGATATTGTTATGGATAGGTTAAAAGATGAGTGAGTAAGAAATAGTATAGGTAAGTAATTTATATGCTGATGGTTTATATTCACATCTCACTTTGATGTGGTATAATGGAGAAAATGATGATATGAATAATGGCTTTTAGGGTTCACTTCTGGAAAGTAGGCAACAAGAATAATTAATCTAATGGATATTATAGATACAGAACGTTATGTGAAGAATAATAATTTAAAAGGAGAAAATCAAATGGATAATTACAAATTAAATCTGAGTAAAGAAACTAAACAATTTATAATTTACTATGCTGAAACAGATAAGAGTTGTATTGAAAAAGTTTCATATATGCTTGAAGATAGCTATGATAGAATTACTAATAGATTTAATCAAAAGCTTGAAGAAAAATTAGTTGTTGAGATTTATTCAGAACATACTGAACTACTTAATGCTTTAGGATTTCCTAATGCACCTAAATGGGTTAGAGGTGGAATTGGAGTTGGTAAAATTTTAATTGCGTCACCATTAAATCCACCATATGGTACAGACTTTGATGGTGTGATAAATACTGCGGTTCATGAGTTCGTTCATATAATTGTAAATAAAATAAATAATAATATACCTAGATGGTTAAATGAAGGGATTGCCTCTTATGAAGCTAAAGATAATAATCCAGAATGGATTATAAAGACGATTAAAAATGGATTGGAAAATAATAATATTCCTAGATTTAAAGATTTAGATACTGGTGATGATTTTGAAACTTTTTTCAATAGAGATGGTTATCAATATTCATATACCATTGTAGAATTTATTGTTACAGAGTTTGGGTATGATAAGTTGAAAGAGTTTATTCAATCACCAACTATGTATTTAGAAGTTTTTGGATTAACAAAAAATCAGTTACAAGAGAAATGGATAACCTATATTGGGGAAAAGTATCTATAAGAATTAATTAAGTTAATTTCTAAAAGGGGGAATAATTATTATTACAACAGAAAGATTAAATCTAAGAACATTTAAATTAATTGATAGAGATTTTTTATATGAACTAGATAATAATAAAGTTGTTAATAAGTTTAGATCAACTGATGAGAGAACTATGGATTTTTGTATTGAGCAAATTAATAATTGGAATTCTAGATATAACAATGATTTACTCAATGTTTATTTAATAGAACTCCGTGAGAATAAAGTACCAGTAGGACTAATATTCCTTGTAAGAAAAGATAATAATCGTATTGAACTTGGTTATAGGTTATTGGATATACATTGGGGAAGAGGTTATTGTAGCGAAGCTTGTAATCTATTATTAATAGAATATTTTAAGAGAAATAATGATAATGTCTATGCTGAAACTCATGCTAAAAATATTAACTCAATTAAGTTATTAAGTAAATTAGGTTTTGAAGAGATAGAATATAGTTGGGAGTATAATTGTAGAGAATATCAATTAGAGAAAACTCAATTTAGCATGTGATTACAATAATCTTAAAGAACTCAATTATTTCCATCTGTTCGGGAAGTGTATTCTTTTGGGTATATCTTACATATTCTAGTACCTAAGTCAGTCGGGACAGCCATCGTATTAGCCTAGTAAAGAAAATTATAAAATGATAAGTATAATAGAATAGATGGCAAAGTTTCTTATAGTACTAAGTAGATGTTTATTGAGGTTAACAGATAGTAATATAAATGTGATTTTTGATGTATCAGGAGGATTTAATGAAAGTAAAAATAATAATGGTTTTAGGGATTATATTGATATTAACATCTTGTTCTTTGGCACCTGGTTACATACAAATACAAAGGAAAGTTAAGTAATAATCAATTCGTCAGTTAACAATATATTCCCTTTGTTTTGCTTGGGTGTAATAAACTTAACGACTACAGTTATTATAAAGATAGCTTGATTTCACACGGTTTCACATTCTACTTCCTAAGCCAAGTTTAGACTCTGGTTGCATTATCGGTTCGTAAATTAGGCTGAATAATTTCTTTTAAGGCACTGAGACGTAAAATATAAGAACGTTAAATGAAATTACTGACTATTATGGTGGTGGATTATAAGATGATTAGAATAATAAGTGATAGATTACTAATTAGAGATCATATTGAAGAAGACCTGAACACAATGCACGAATTACTTTCTAGTGAAAAAACTATGTTCTATTTACCAGAAATAAGAACTAAAAATCTTAACGAATCAAAAGAAAACTTACAAATTGCTATTGATGAGGCGAGTTCTACTAATAGAAGTAAGTTTTTCTTTGCAATTACGGATAGATTTACTAATAGTTATATTGGTGAAATTGGATTAACAAAATTAAATGAAAATAAATATGGTAACGTAATAGATTTAGGTTATTTTATAAAAGAAATATTTTGGGGTAAGGGGATTGTGACAGAAGCTTCTAAAACTGTAATTAATTACGCATTTGAAAATCTTAATACTATAAAGATTGAAACAGGCTGTATTGAAGATAATAAAGGTTCAGAAAGAGTAATGATTAAATTAGGTATGATAAAAGAAATAGACTATAAAAGGCAAATAGTGTTACATACGCAACTTTATGATAGAGTTAAATATAGATTATTTAAAGAGGAATGGAAATAATGAGTTTTATCATTTAACAATATTTAATATATGTAAATCTGAGGTGAAGAGAATGGACCATATAATTAAATCTTATGAAAATTATAAAGAGGAAGATAGACTCAGCTCAAATAATGCACGTAAAATTGAGTTTATTACTTCTATTCGTGCAATTAAAGATAGAATTAATAAAAAGGCTAAAATATTAGATTGTGCTGCGGGAACAGGGATATATTCTTTTGAGTTAGCACATGAAGAACATGAGGTAACAGCATTAGATTTAACACCACGACATGTATCAATAATGAAAGATAGAATAAAGTCATGTAATTTTACTATGGATATTGATGTAAATGATGCTACTGATTTAAGTAGATTTGATGATGAGACATTTGATGTTGTCCTTTGCATGGGACCAATATATCATTTAGTTGACGAAAATCTTAGACAAAAGTGTTTAAAAGAATGTTATCGTGTACTAAGAAAAGGTGGTATATTAGTTCTTGCATATATAAGTAGATATTATGTATTCCCATATATTGCAACTCAAGATAAGAAATACTTGAATCTTAATTTGGGAATTAAAATTAACAAAACTGGTACTATACATAGTAACGACCCAGACTGTTTTTGGACAGATTGTTTTTTTGCTACACCAGAAGAAATAGAATCGTATATGATACAAAATGGATTAAAGGTACTAGATCATCTTGCATCAGATGGAATATCCCCTTTTATTAGTGATAAAATTGACGCATTGACTGAGAGTGAATTTAAAGTATGGTGTGATTATCATTATTCTGTTTGCAGAGAAAGAAGTATTTTAGGATCAAGTAATCATGGTTTAATTATTGGTAGAAAATAAAGATTTACTGTTAAGTAAATCTTCTATCTTGAAAGAATTTTGACGTATTTTATTTATTACTAATACTCAAAGAATACAAAATGAAGAACCATTTAATTGGTAGGCAATATCTTTTATAACCAGAAGAGTTATATTATGATAAGGAGTATGGATATGTTTATTTTATTAATATACACAAAATATATAAAAAGCTGAGGTGAAGTTAAAAATGTTTGATACTTTAAGTTACATAGGTAAGAAACTTAATGAAGAAAGCATTGTATGGGGTATTGGTGCTTCTATATTATTAAATAATTATGGTCTTATAGATAAACCTAACGATATTGATATTCTAGTAGATATTAAGAATATTGAAAAATTGGATTTAATTCTAAGAGAAATTGGAGAGAAAAAGACTAGGGAAAAAACAGATACATATTCTACAACTTATTTTTATGAATATGTAGTAGATGGATTTGATATTGATGTAATGGCAGGATTAAAAATTAATCATGCTGACGGCATATATAAATATGACTTTGATAAAAATTCAATTACAGATATTAAGAAAATTAATGGAGTGAATATTCCATTAACTTCTTTAGAGGACTGGTATGTAATATATCAATTAATTCCTAACAGAGAGAAAAAAGTAAATATGATAGAAAAATATTTATTAACAAATGGAGTAGAGAATCCCGCTTTTTTAGAAAAAGCATTAAGAAAAGAGTTACCCAAATTAATAAGAGATAAAATTAAAGGAATATTAAAATTGTATGCTAACATACCTGAAAGGGGAAAAAAGAATGATAATAAGGGAAGCTTTATAAGTTATTCAAAAGACCATATTAGTATTGTAGAAAGAGGTATTAAATCTATAAAAGAAGTGTTGATAAGTGGTGCATTAGAAGAAAAACGAAGTATTTTATTCTGTTTAGATAGATATTATGATTCATATTATGGATATAAGTTAGATTTTATTGATGAACTTACAGACGTTTTGCAGAATCAATTATTTATAGAAGATAATGCTGATGTAATAGAGGATATATTTTCATTATTAAGTTATGGAAGAAGTAATTTAGATATTTTAGCTTATAGAATTGAAGAAATTGATAAAATTTTTTTAGCAGAAGCTATTTATACTTTGGGGTTAGATTATAATTATAATTATGAAGAGATATTTATTAGATATAGTAAGAGTCATGATAAAAGAGTAGAATGTGAAGCTAGAGAAGCATTACAGAATTTAGAGGAAAAAAGAAAAGCTGATAGAAAATAATAATACTAATAATTAAAGATTTAATTGGAGGTAGTAAATCATGGAAAAGATAATTAATAAAGATTTAAGCCAATGTAGAAGGCTTTTATATAGTGATAGCCCCAGTTATTCTGGAATAGTTGCAGGTGATTGTAAAGGAGATGTATGGGTTGATAATATATTAAATCCTACACTTGCTTTGGTATACTCGTTTGCAGTAGGGGGGTATTCGATTATGGGCGATACTTCTGATGTTACAGTATATAGTGATTTTCTAGATTTCCTAAGGCAAAAGTTATTTGTTGAATTAAAAAGCAAAGGTGTTGATTGCTTTGAGTTTTCCGTGGAAAATAAAAAAACTGAAGACCATATATTAAAACTGTTTTCAAATGAAAGTATGAATAAGGAATATGAATATTCTTATAGAAAATCCTGTTATAATAAAATAAAAGAGATTAATCAATATAACATTATTCCAGTTGACCAAGAATTTATAAGACAGTTACTAGCAGGAAAGTATGATAATACTGAATTTTTAAGTGAAAGGCTGTTAGAGTCGTGGGGAACATATGAACAGTTTTTTGCAAAAAGTATAGCATATGTTGCAACGTTTAATAAATCTATTGTAGCAGTAATTGTTGGTACAGCTAGATATCAAAATGTAATATCTATTGATATTGAGACAATAGAAGAGCATAGAAAAAAAGGATTAGCGTTTACACTAACACAATATTTTGTCAATGATTGTGTAGATAGAGGACTTATCACACAATGGGATTGTGTTGAATCTAATATTGCATCGAGGAAAACTGTAGAAAAAGCAGGATTCAAATTCATGAAGAAAAAACCATATTACTGGTTTAGTATATAGTATTAATGATTGTGGCGGAAATAAGGTGCGTTATACAAGTTGGCAATTATTACATAATAGTATAGAAAATAAAATGATGAAGATTAGCGCTGTCGACGTCATATGAAAAGGCATAAATAAAAGTTTATAATAAAGGTGGATTATTATGTTCAAAAGTGTTGTTCAATTAAATGGTACAAATAATATAATGAAAATAGACGGTAATATAATTTATGTTTGCTCAGATAAAAACATTATTAAAATAGATAAAAATACTAGTAATGTAATAGATTGTAAGAAAGTATTTCCAAAGAACGGGAAGTCAAGAGATTTTATAATTAACGGTGATTTTATATATTTCCGAGAATTTTGTACCTGCTATAGGATAGATAGTGATACACTAACTATTATGAACGAATGGAAATTAGGTAATGATTTGAGAACTGATATATGCGGTATTTGTACTGATGAACGCAACTTTTATGCAGGGATAAGAAATGGTCCTTTAGCCATTATTAATAAAAAAACAGGTCAATTAAAATATTATAATGTGTCTGATAGTAGTATATGGACAATAAAAGCAGATGACTTCATTTATGCAGGAAACGTGAATGGGCAAATACTAAAAATTGACAAGTTATCTTACCATTTAATAAAATATGCAAATATACATAAGAAAAATCTAAAAAGTATGTTACTGACAAAAGAATATATATATACGGGATCACAGGATTTATCACTTGGAATTATAGATAGAGAAACTATTGAATGTATTGATAAATATAAAAACTGTCATAAAAAAATGTTTTATTTAGTAGGTAAATGGAAAAATTATATCATTACAGCAAGCGTTCCTTGTGGTGAAACAAAAGTTTGGGATATCTCTAATCACTCTTTATATAAAACAATTAATAAAGCAACTTGGAATATGACTATTAAGGATAGTAAGCTTTATATGATGGATGGCGGAATGATATCATATGTTGACATGAATAAATTATAAGAATTGGGCAAGAAAAAGTATGGATTACTAGTGATATATATACTTTGGTAAAAATATTCTATACACTAATGATATAATAATAAGTGCAAAGCAAGGATAATCATATGTAGATAAATAATGATTTGTCAATTAAAAAGGATGATATTTTATAGATAGAGAGGCGAAGTTGATAATACTGAGAGGTAATTCAGGAAGTGGTAAGACTACGACTGGTAAAGTTTTACAAAGAAAATTTGGACATGGTACAATGCTAATTTCACAAGATGTAGTTAGAAGAGAAATGCTATATGTAAAAGATGGACCTGATACAGAAGCTAGCCAGTTATTATTTGAACTTGCACTATATGGAAAAAACAATTGTAATGTAGTTATATTAGAAGGTATTTTAAATTCAAAGTGGTATAAAAATTTATTTATAAATTTACATAATGTGTTCAAAGATAAAATCTTTGCATATTACTTTGATATACCTTTTGAAGAAACTTTAAATAGACATCAACAAAAGGCAAATGCCCATGAATTTGGAGAAAAAGAAATGAAAGAATGGTGGAACGAAAAAGATTTATTAGATATTATTCCTGAAGTATTATTACATGAGGAATTAAGTTTAAATAAAATAGTGGATACAATCTATAAGGATATTATGCATCTAAAGTAAATGTCGAGAATAATGCACTTCATAAGTCATCATGTTATAGGAAGGCTGGAATATGAAAATACACAAAAAAAAGAGAACTTATAAAAGAAATATTGCTAAAATTGGTATATCATTTTCCATATTATTAATCATAGGTGGGATTTGGCAAGTTATTATGGAAGCAAAAGAAATGAAGATGTATACACCTGTTGGAGAAGTGCTTGATATAAATTCACATGATATGCATTTGTATAGATTGGGTAATGGTAATAATACAATAGTGTTTATTTCAGGTTCAGGTACACCAAACTCTTATACTGATTTCTATTATTTGCAAAATGAGCTGCAACAATATGCTAAAACGCTTAGTTTTGACCATGCTGGATTTGGATGGAGCAAAAGTACTGATTCGCCTAGAACAGTTGATAATTTGGTGAGTGATTTACACGAGTTATTTAATAAATCGAATCAATCACCACCATATATTTTAGTTGCCCACTCTCTTGCTTCATTAGAAGCAATAAGATATGCTCAAGTGTATCCTGATGAAATTCAAGGTATAATTTTATTGGATGGTGGAAGTCCCCAATATTATGTAAATGATTTAGAAATTAAATCATTGATACTAAACAGATTCAGTGCTATTTTAAGAGTAACTGGTATAAATAGGGCTTTGGGCAATATTGGTATTAAACTACCATTTATAGGTGAGAACATAAGATATGAATCACTTCCAGAAGATATTAAGAATATTGATGAAGCAATGTATTATAAGTTTATAGGTAATAATAGTAATCTTGATGTACTAAAACATATAAACAAAAATGCTAAGATAGTTATTGATAATGGATATTTACAAGATATTCCTTTACTCATACTCTCATCTGACAGTGGGAATGAATGGGAGAAAGTACAGCTGGAATTATTAAATTGGTCAAATGATAGCACTCAGAGAACAATAATAGATTCTAAACACTATCTTCACTGGTCACACAAAGAAATTGTGGTATCTGAAATAGTTGAATTCATTAAAAATATAAGTAATAATTATTAAAGGTTATATTGTCAATTGGAGGAAATTAGAATGCAAAAATTAGATAAAAAAGATTTAACTTTGATTACTCAAGCTCAAAAGGTAATTGAAGATAATTATGATGAGGTTAACTTTAATCATACTGTTGGCGCTGCAGTAAGATGTAAAAGTGGTAATATTTATGTTGGAGTAAATGTTTATTCTTTACACGGTGCTTGTGCAGAACAAATTGCAATTGGAGCAGCTATAACAAATGGAGAAAGAGATTTTGAATGTATTGTAGCCGTTCGGGGGAAACAGGGTCAAGAAATTTTAGTTCCATGTGGTAATTGTAGGCAAATGCTTTCAGATTATGCGCCACAGTGTCAAGTGATTGTTGAATATGAAAATGGTATTTGCAAGGTGTCTGCTATAGAACTTTTACCATTTGCATATCAAGTTGAAAGCTAACGAAAATGTATACAGAAACAACGTATTAGCAGTAAGGGCTAAGACACAATAATTAGTAAGGGGTAAAATCTATGGAAAAGGATAAAAGTATTAAGTATTTATACCATTATTATGAAAAAGACAGAGGACCTTTCTTAAACTTATCAGATTTAGACATACCACAAGCTCAAAAGATACTAGATAGAATAAAGCAAGAGAATAAAGTCATGGCGGTTCATAGATATAAAGGATATCTTGAGAGAAGAAAAGAGTTAGAACAAATGGCTAGAGAAATATTTATTTCCAAAGGTGGAAAGCCAGTTAGAAAATCACCACATTATATGGTTGTTGGTAAATGTGATTGGCTTCAAACTTGGTATAATGAAGGTGAATACATAAGAATCCATTTGTCAGAATTTGATTTAGATACTATTTCATTTTCATATGGAGATATGTTTCCTACTTTTAGTCCACGTGTTACTGATAATAAGGAATATAGAAAACAAATATATACCTTTAATGAAATAATAAAGATTATGGAGAAATATGGGTTGCCTCAGGTTTGGAATCAAGATGGTGCATTTGGTCCTGAAAGATATATAGAGGTACAAATATGGGATGATGAACCTTTACTGAGAAAGTTAAAGATCAGTGTGAATTCGTAGATGTCAAATACAAAATGGTATGTATAAAGTAATAATTTTTATTAAAAGATTCGGGAATATAAACCGAATAATAAGTAAGTACAATTTTTTGATACATTTAATCAGTTAGGGGAGAAATTATAATGAAAAAAATATTTATTATACTGAGCTTCTTTCTAATTTTAGTTGCTTGGAAAGGGAATATCATAAAAACTGCTTCAGTAGAAGATAGCCCTTCAACAAATAGTATTACTGAAAAAGAGAATGGCGAAGTAAATGAAACTAGTCATATAGAAAAGTCAATAGAAAAACCCATACAAAACAATAATAGTGAATCTAGTAGTTTAAGTCAAAGGATAAATGATTACAATGAGAATAATTTAGATTCAGAGTATTTTGATGCTGAATTATGTAAAATGTATAGTCAAGTACTTCTTAGTGAAATGCCTTTTTCTTTTAAATTTATAGTAGCAGAATCTGAAAATGAATATTATCTAAATGATATATCCTACGATGAATATAAGTTTATACCTAATCATTTTAGCTTTATAGATATGAATAATGATAAGGTTCCAGAGATTGTGATTGAAGGAAGTATTGATAAATCAGCAGGATTTGTATTAGTTTTGAGAGAGTATGATGGAAGAGTAATTGGTCATGAGTTTAGCCATCGACAGATGAGTGATATTAAGAGAGATGGAACTTATCATGCCTCAGGCGGTGCAGCTTATAATGGTTATTATCAATTATCCTTTAATGAAGATTCATATTCACAGCATAATATCGTTCAAATGGATACTGAAAAGGATTCAAACGGTGAACTCAAGACGATTTATTTTATATCTGAAAAACAGGTTGAAGAGAAGGCTTTCTGGGAATTATGGGAAGTTCAAAAAAATAAAGAAAAACCTATTTGGGTAGATTTTGAGTTGAATAAAGAAGATAAGTAGAGGAAGAGAAGACTATTAGAGAAAGGATTTATTATGAAGAAATATCCTAAGTATTTAATAATCATTGTTACAGTTGTAGTTATAAGTATTAATGGATGTACAGCTAAGCCATCTGAAGTTACAGTATTATCTAATAGGATTAGTGAAATTGAGGAAATTAATAATAGAAAATCTGAAGAGATAATAAAAAGATTAGAATCAATTGAATATAGGATTTCAGAAGTTGAAAAAACCATAAATATTAAAAATAAGAATGAAGAAGACCTTCATCAAGATGCCATTAATGAGTTAATGTCAACTATAGAAGATGTAGAACTTAATATAAACTTTATTGAATCAATGATATGGGGAAGATCATTATTTGATCGAAATAAAATTAAAGTTGGAGATAATGTTAATGAAATGATTGTTACAGATATTACAAGTCGCAAAGGAATGCAGATACAGTTCTCTGGACAGAAGCAATTAACTGGTAATTATTCCATTATCAAAGATGATTATTATTTGGGTAATATTGTAACATTTAGTATTGATGATAAGCTATCTGATATTTTACCAAGAGCAAAAGGTGATATGCGTACATTATGGTTTAGGTTCAGTAATTATGATGAAGCAGTTGATATGTTAGAGGAATATGGAGATAGTGGAGAAATTACAATAATTATTGATGAATACTATATTGACTTATTAGAATCAGATGTTATTAATGAAGCTAAATTGATTAAAGTGATATCAAAATAATTGGCTGTTGGATATAGAAAAAGGAAGTTGTGGTTTAATACTGTACTATAAATATAAGTTTGTATAGAGGGTTAAAAAACAAAATACCAATTTATAAGGAGAGATGAAGTATGGGGGATTGGAATCCTTATTTGTATAAAAGATTTGAAAAGCAAAGAACGCAACCAGTTAAAGATTTGATTCACAGTATTGAATTAGAACAAGTCAATAGTGTCTTAGACATAGGATGCGGTCCAGGCAACAGTACTGAAGAATTAGCTAGAAGATGGAATAACGCTAAGATTATTGGTATTGATAGTTCACTTAATATGATTGAACAGGCAAAGGTACGTTTACCAAGTATAAGATTTGAATTAATAGATGCTAATGAAGATTTAAGTAATCTTGGAAAATTTGACTTGGTATTTTCAAATGCCGCAATTCAATGGATGCCTAATCATAGAGAATTAATTACTAAATTTTATAAATTACTTAATAATAATGGGGTATTAGCTATACAACTACCAGAAGTTAGTAGTATGGCAATACAAAGAGCAGTTGAAGAAACAGCGATGAATCTGAAATGGAGTCATAGATTTAATAAAAGTTCAGAATTTAATTATGATAAGATGGATTATTATTACAGTATATGTGCTGAATTAAGTAAAGAAATTAATTTGTGGGAAACAGATTATTATCATATTATGGATAATCATCAAAATATTATTGATTGGTATAAGTCCACGGGTATGAAGCCATATCTAGAAAAACTCGAATGTGAAGAAGATAGATTGAGTTTTGAAAAAGAAGTACTAGAGAGAATTACAAAGAGCTATAGAATACAACTTGATGGAAGAGTTTTATTTCCATTTAAACGTCTATTTTTCATAGTTTACAAATCTAACTAAAGCATATAAACTTAGTTGGGAAGCGTAGGAAATACTATAAGTCGTAAATAAAAATTATGTTTACCTAAGCCTTATTTAACACAATGATGACGTTAGTACGTACATTTACTCTCAATGAATAAAGACTATAAGGGGTAGGTAGAAGTTGGCATAAATGTATTTATATATATCATTTAACAAATGAATTTCATTTAACTAAGTTTTAGCAAGTAAACAAAATTGTGCATAAAAAGTTGCTAATTAAAATTTTATATATAATATTCTTTAATTGAGGAGGGATTAATATGGATTGGCTAACAAAAATGAATTTGGCAATTGATTACATTGAAGAAAACTTAACACAAGATATAAATTTCAATGAAGTTGCTATGAGAGCTTGTTGTTCATCTTATAATTTCCAACGTATGTTTGCATTCATAACTGATATTTCATTGGCTGAATATATTAGACGAAGAAGAATGACACAAGCGGCATTGGAATTACAAAATTCCAACAGTAAAGTAATTGATGTAGCTATAAAATATGGATATGATTCCGCAACATCTTTTGCAAGAACTTTTAAAGCACTTCATGGATTAACTCCAACCCAATCTAAACAAGATGGTGTAAAATTGAAAGCCTTTCCTAAAATTTCCTTTCAAATTTCAATTAAAGGAGATAAAGAAATGGATTACAGAATTGAAACCAAAGAGGCTTTTGAGATTTTCGGTATTGAAACAATAGTATCATTAACAGGAGAAAAAGGATATTTAAGTCCAGCAGAGTTCTGGCAAACATGTCAAAAAAATGGAGAGTATGATAGACTTCTTTCAAATGCAGGGGATTTGCCAACTTTTCTACCTCAAGACTTATGCAAAATACATGGGGCAGAATATTATCGTAAGACAGAAGAAAATACTTTCCCGTATATGCTATGTTCATTTGTATCAAAAAGCAGTAACACAAAGGGATATAAAACTATTCATATTCCTGCACAGACATATGTTGTTTTAGAATCACCAAAATTTAAATGGGGAGATGAATTCTTCAAAGTGCTAACTACTTTACAGAAAAGATTTTATAGTGAATGGCTACCAACAGCTAATTATGAAAGAGCTGATAGCGCAAATTTTGAGATTTATGGCGGTACAGAGAAATATGGATATATTGAACTGTGGTATCCTATAATCAAGAAATAATTATTATCACAACTACCTAACAGAGTTTTTCATCAAGAGTGAGTTAAAATCATAATCAATACATCCATAACAACCACTAAAAGAACAAGGTGGATGTTATGGATGTATTAGAAGTAAAACGTATTATAGGTACTAAAGTTTAGCATAATGAGCAAAAGATTAGGAAGGTAGGTAAGGTTCTATGTTTAAAAATAGTTATAATTATAATGAAGAGTTCATTAAGAGCAACATGATGGGTCCTAACTCAATGAGGATTATTTCAGAGTTGGCAGAATCATTAAAATTAGAAAAAGGAATGAGAGTACTTGACCTCGGATGTGGAAAAGGTTTAACTTCAATATATTTAGCTAAGGAATATGGTGTAACTGTTTATGCAACAGATTTATGGATTAGTGCATCAGATAATTTTGAAAGAATAAAAGCTTTGCATTTGGAAGATAAAATAATACCAATACACGCAGATGCTTATAATCTACCGTACGCTAAAGAGTACTTTGATGTAGCAATAAGTGTAGATGCATATCATTATTTTGGTTGTACAAAAGACTATTTAACAAATTACTTAGCTCCACTTGTAAAAAAAGATGGGCAAATTGCAGTAGCAATTCCTGGGATAAAAAAAGAATTTACCAATGGAATACCAGAAGAATTAAATCCATACTTAACTAAAGATATGAATTTTCATTCTTGCGAATGGTGGTATAACCTATGGAGCAAATCGGAATTAGTTAGTATTGAAGATTGTACTGAAATGAATTGCTTAAAAGATGCATGGAATGACTGGCTTTCCACTGATAATATTTATGCTAAAGAAGATATTAAAATGTTAAATGCTGAAGGTGGTAATTATTTTAATTTGGTATCAATAATAGCTAGAAAGTTATAGATTAAAAGAAGTAAAAATGAAACATCTAACTAATAAAACCTAAAAAAAGCACATCATTGAAATAGAATTAATATAGAGGTTTAGATGGGTATTTCTTACATTGTAAAGAGTTTATAAATAAATTTGGTTAAACGGAGTAGATTATATGAAAAAAAATATTCTCGCTGGTTGCTTATTAATAGTAATTTTAGGCTTAATACTTATTTATCATATCAAAGATAGGAATCTAAATGAATATGAAAAAGAAGAATTAGATAAAGAATGTATCGCAATTGAAGATGATGAAATTGAAAGATTAAATGATTATTTATCAATATTTGCAAGAGTTGAGCAACAATCTTTTGAACAAAATAATGTATCTGATGTTGATTTAATTACCTTCGGTTTATTTTATAACCTTTGGTATAATGATAAAGTAGATAGATATGTAACTGATGAACTAGTGAGCGAAACAAGCCTTAATTTCTTTGGTAAGTCAATAGGTAAGCACCAAAGTATTGATGATTTAGTAGATTATGCTGATAATAAATATAATATATCTGAAATTCAAATGCCGGAATCATTTGGATTGTATAGTGAAGTTGATAATATACTAAATAACGGAGATGGAACATATACAATTTACTCAACAAACTGTATTGAATATATATATGATGATTCAATTCATATTAAAAGCTATAATAGAAGTATTATAAAGAAGGTAGAAGAAAAATATATTTTGTTAGAGTATATAAATTATGATAAATAGAAATTTAGTTTAAGAAAATAAAGGATCTCTTTTCAGGGGGGAACACAGGAAATAGTGTAACGTTAGTTAATAATTAGATAGGTTATGGAAATACATTTTACTAATGTTTAAAGGAGGAAGAATGGGTACGTTTTGTTCAAATTTACAATTAAAAAGAAAAAAATCTATTGATACTGATACTGTTGTAGATGCAATTTCTGTAATGATAAAGAATTCAGGTTATGTAGAAGCTGAATCATCTGATTTTGATAGGAAGATTACATTAATTGCACGACCAGATTCTAAATGGATGTCACTCTTTGATAGTAATCTTGATGCCTCAAATATTGAACTGTCAACAGATATGGCTATCTCTTTAGGTAAGGTAATAGATACTGAAATCCTTTGTATAAGTGTAATTGATAGTGACTACTTTAATATTGAATTATTTAGAGATGGGAAGATGAAAGCTAACATAACAAATCTAAATGAAATGAGTACTGTCAGTTATAAGAACATAAAGGCATGGATTAATTGTGGTGAAGAAATTGACAGTAAAACTATAAAATCAATTTTCAGTAAACACACAGTCTTTGTAGGTGATAAGATTAGTGAATTCGCTAATACATTTTCTATAGATAATTCATTATGCCTTCTAAGCCATAGGCATTTACATGAGTTAGATTTGAATTCTGCAATTACATTATTTTTCAAGAATGCAAAAGAAGAGCAGGAAGATACGGAATTAGATCAAACTAAATTACAATTTGTAAGTTATTATATGGAGTATAAATCTAATATTGGTGATAATAAATCATATAAATTTACAGTAAAGAATCTTGGGAAGTCATCAGTAGGTTTTCAAGTTATAATATGTGGTGAAGCCATCAATTCAGGTTTTATATCAGCTAGTGACTGTCAATTGAGTGTTGATGATATAAGTTTAAACAAGAAATTTTGGAAAGCTACATTACAAAACGGTACGAATGGTTATGTGTGTGATTTTTCGGACTTGGTTATTCCAGATAGTTGCAATATTGATTATCCACAAACCCAGAAGGACTTTAAGATACTAATCAAAACTTATATTAGTGTTAATATAAGTTTTGAGAATCACCGTAAGTGTAATTGTGATATGTTTATATATTTTTTACCAATTAAGAATGCAAGAGAGGGACAAGTTGGAACAAATATGAAGGTAGAGATTATTTAACAACTAATATAAAAGAATAGAAATGAGGTGTTTTTTATGATACCTAAAGTAATATTAAGAGATTTAATTTTAGATGATTTAGAGGATAGATATAAGTGGTCTTTAGATAAGGAAGTTACAAAACATCTATCTATTCCAAAAAAATATCCTCCATTCACTAGAGAAGAAACTAAGGTATGGATTAAAATGTGTATTGACAGAACTAATGGATATTTACAAAAAGCTATATTAACAGAAGATAATGTACATATTGGATGGGTAGATTTGAAAAATTTTGATGATGTTAATAGTAATGCAGAATTAGGAATAACAATTGGAAATAAAGAATTTTGGGGTAAGGGATATGGTGCTGCTGCTATAAAAGTTATGTTACAGATAGGTTTTGTAGAATTGAAACTTAATAAAATTTGGTTGCGTGTTGACTATGATAACGAAAATGCAATTAAATGTTATACTAGAATAGGTTTTATTAGTGAAGGGATTTTAAGAGAAGATAGATTTCGACATGGAGAGTATATTGATAGATTAAGATTTAGTATTTTACTAAAGGATTTTAAAGAGATACGGTAGTCTAAAATAAATCTTACGTAAATATTTAATTTAAAGCATAGTATGCTTAATATCGATTTTGTTATAAGGAGTTAAATGTATGAATCATAGTGAAAAATTTATAAGATCATTAAAAGTGAATAGCATAGAAGCTTTGAGAAGAATACCAAAGGCTGACTTACATAATCACTTTTATCTTGGAGGTAATAAACAGTACATATATAAAAAGACTGGCAAAAAGATTTCTTCTTTAAATTATAAACTCAATAGTATGGATGAAATGCATAGTTGGGTTAATAAAAATATAGGTAATGTTTTTGAAGGTAAAAAAGGTAGGATTTTAGCATTAGAAGCCAGTTTTGCTCAAGCAATACACGATGGAATTACAATTTTAGAGATTGGTGAGGATATTTGGGCTAATGGTTATTTTTATGATAATAATGTAGAAGAATTATTAAATGTGTTCAATTCAATACATAATATGATTGCGGCTAATATAGATTTAAGGTTACAGATAGGATTATCTCGTCACTGTAAGATTAAAGACTTAGAAGAATGGATTGAACCGTTTTGGGATTATGATTGTTTTTATTCCATTGATTTATATGGGGATGAAATGGCTCAACCTATTGAGCGTTTTAAAGGAATTTATCGTAAGGCTAAGGAAAAAGGATTAATTTTGAAAGCTCATGTAGGAGAATGGGGAGATGCTGATTCGGTAAAAAGAGCTGTTTCAGAGCTAGAATTAGATGAGGTTCAGCACGGAATTTCAGCAAGTCAATCTCAACAAGTTATGAATTGGTTAAGTGATCATAATATACAGCTTAATGTTTGCCCTACGAGTAATGTAATGTTAGGTCGCGTAGAGTCAATCGCAAAGCATCCAATTAGAAAGTTATTTGATAATGGTATTAAGGTAACCATAAATTCAGATGATGTTCTTATTTTTAATAGTCCTGTTTCGGAAGAGTATATAAAGCTTTATCAAGGTGGAGTATTTACAGCAACAGAGTTAGATATTATTAGATTAAATGGGTTGAATTGAAAGGCAATTAAAGAGATATACAGAGTATTACCTATAGGGGGATTAGCCAAGCTGAAAATTATTTTGACGGTTTTAAGGTTATCTACAAAGAGAATAGAATTAGAGAAGGTTATGCACGAGAAGATATGAAAATAACATTAGGTTTTATAGATTATATTATTCAAAAAATCTAAATGAGGTTTTAATCAGGGTATGAGTTCTGGATTATAATATATAGAAATTGGAGATGATAAAATGGATAATTTTAATGGCCTTATAAGTGCTATTGTTCAGGTCATAATATTTTCAATAATACCATTTATCTGGTGGATAATAAGTGATAGAAAAAATTCAACTTTTTTACATTGGCTAGGCTTTAGAAAAGTTATGGTAAAAGATTATAAAAAATATATACTATCAATATTTGGTATGTTACTTCTTTCGATTATAACAGTATTCTATATAATTCCTTTATATATTGATACTTCTAACAATGCGACATCACAGTTTGCAAGTAAAGGTTTTTCGGTCTTAATACCTGTTATAATATATTCTTTTATACAAACAGGTCTATCAGAAGAAATATTTTTTAGAGGATTTCTAGCTAAAAGGCTTATAAATAAATTTGGATTTAGAATTGGAAATATTATTCAAGGATTATTATTTGGATTAATGCATGGAATCTTCTTTTTTTGGATAGCTGGAGTAATGGGAACTATAATTATTATTGTTTTAACTGGTATGTCAGGATGGGTAAGTGGATGGATTAATGAAAAACAGTCAGGTGGTTCAATTATATCAAGTTGGGTATTACATGGGTTAGGTAATTTTACTGCTTCTATTGCTGTAATGTTTAATATTATTTAACTGATTTCATTGCATGTATTTCCTTACCTATGTACAGCTATTTGGCTTTAAGACAAAAGTAAGCAAGGTAGGATAGGAAACAACAGTTTTATTTTAGTACAATTTATATAGGGAGGTGAATTAGATGAATTATATTCAAAATTTACAAAGAGCAATTAACTATATGGAAGAGCATATATTAGAACCCATTACCTATGAAGATGTTGCAAAGCATATCTACGTATCAGGGTACCATTTTCATAGAACATTTAGTTTAGTGACTGGTATCACAGCCAATGAGTATATTAGAAATAGAAGATTGTCTATGGCAGGGCAGGAAATCTCTTTATCTAATGCAAAGGTAATTGATATTGCTTTAAAATATGGTTATAATTCGCCTGAGAGTTTTACAAAGGCATTTACTAGATTTCATGGTATTTCGCCTAATGTGGCAAGACGTGCAGGTATGAAATTAAAATCATTTAATCGCCTTCTCATTAAAATAAAATTGGAAGGTGGTACTGTTATGGATTACAGAATTGAAAAGAGAGAAGAATTTAAATTATTGGCTAAGATTAGGAAGTTTAGGAATGAATCAATCTCAGAAGAGGGAAATACTGAAATTCCAGATTTTTGGAAAGAATGTGGTGCCAATGGTACATTTGAAGTTTTGAAACAAAATACTACTGAGCATGATATTTATGGAGTTTGTGCACCTATATCAAAAGAAAGTAAACATTTTGATTATGGTATTGGTATGAAATTTAGTTGTGGTAATGTACCTGAAGGATATGGCATATGGGAGGTAAAACCTACATTATGGGCTGTGTTTAAATGTATTGGTGAAACTCCGGATTGTATAGGGGAAACATGGGGCAAGATCTTTTCTGAGTTTCTTCCAGGTTCAGAGTATAATATGATTGATGATACTGATTTTGAATTGTACTCACAAGATCTTGAGACAGATTGTTTTTGTGAGATATGGATTCCTATAGAGAAAAAGACAAATGCATAATTATTATGTCTAATTTCAATATTAAGCTATGGAAATGTAGAAGCTATAAGTATGAAGTTAAATTATGATTGAGCACTTATGAATTCTATTCATTATAATATATGAAGTTAATAATCTTGATAGATATACAAACACAGAACGTCATAAAAAAATTAATTGTTTAGTGAGGATGATATTAAATTATGAATAGAGATGAATTCATAAGTGCATTAAAAAATAAGAAAAGAAAATTCGTAAATGAAACAATAAGCGGAGACTTCTATCTTAATGAATTTGAAGGGATAGAATTTGATTATTGTATCTTTGAAGCAGATTTATCAGGAATGTCGTTAATAAAAACTGTATTTATAGATTGCACTTTTAATAAATCTCGTCTCCGTTTAATTTCATATGCCAATAATACATTTGAGAATTGTACATTAAATAATTGCAATGTTGATTATCAGAGCATAGTAGAGGATGAAAAAAATGCAAGTAGGATTAATCTTACAGGAAATTTTGTAATAGAGTTATATAATGTAAATCATGGTTGGTTTGAGTTTTTAATGCTTAAGAATAACGAAGAATGTTTTATTACGGAATCAAACTATGTAAGTTGTGATGCACCTAAAAAATTATTAAATGTACTAGTTTCATTTATAGAAAAACAGGATTTGAAACATGAAAGATGGATATGTTGGAGTGATGAACCAGGTGCAAATATTATGAAATTAAGTCATAATGATGAAAATATTACTATAGAAGTATATGATACATCTAAAGAGTCGTATAAAATAGCATTTATTAATGATGAGGAACTTTGCAAGGAATCTGATAAGTTACTTTTTTCTTGTAATGTTAATATCTATGAATGTATCAAAGAGTTTTTGAATTTATATAGAAGAATTATTAATAAGTTAGGATTTAAAGGATTTGAACAGCACTGGTTTGAATATCCTGAAAAAGAAATTCAAAAATTATCAACATTAATAAAAGGTCAGTAATAGTGTGTTTCGTATAACCAGTATATTAATTTAATAGAAGTATATATGAAAAGGAATACTTAAAATGAAAAATAAATTGGATGATTCAATATTTCGAACGATATGGTTCAAAAGAATGAAAAATATATTTATAGGTGTATTAGTTTTATCAATAATTGTATTACTTATAATACCTATAATAATTATAAGTCAAGTAAAACAAAAAGTTACATATGAAGGAAACTTATCTGAACATCCATTACAACATATATATGATCCAAATGACTTTGATTTAGATGTTAATGAGATGAAGCTAACAACGGATGATGGGGTGAAGGTATGGGTATCAGAAGTATTAACTTCTAATCCAAAAGGAATTATTATTTACTTAACAGGAATTAGACAACCGTCGGTTACTTATTTTTATGGTCATTCTAAATGGATGAAAGATAAGGGGTATGCCTCCATATTATTAGAAGTAAGAGGACATGGAAATAGTGAAGGGGATGACATTTGTTTAGGTTATAAAGAGGTATTAGATGTTAAAGCAGTAGTTGATTACATTAAAGGACAAAAAAAGTATGATAATATACCAATCATTGTTCAGGGAGTATCTATGGGTGGTGCTGTGGCAATTAATTCATTTGGTTCATTGAAAGATATAGATGGGCTTATTGCTATGTCTGCTTACTCCAGTTTTGAAGATGTGGTCTATGACACAATGATAGGATATAGTATTCCAGCTTTCATCTGCCAAATTGAAAGAAGCATAACAAATTTTTATCTCACAGTAGTTTTTGGTGATGAGTTTAAAGATATGAGACCAATTAACCAGATAGAAAATATGGACGATAGATCAGCTCTTCTTATTGCATGTACCAGTGATTCTGAAGTACAAGCAGAGAATATGCAACGATTGTTAAAAAAAGCGTCAAGTAAATGCGAATGGTGGTTAAGAGAATCTAGGGAACACTTTATAATTAAAGATTGCGATTTCATCAATATGGAACAGGACAAAGAGTATTGTGATAAGATATTAAAATTTATATCAACTGTAACCAAGAATAAAGTGAAAAATTAGTTTTACATATAGATATGAAAGAAAAGGATGAATTTAATATGAAAAGAGCTTATGAAATTATTGGAGCACCATTTGGTTTTGCTGCCAATAAAAGTGGTAGTAGAACAGCACCTGATTATTTAAGGGAGAATGGGCTAAATATAAAGATTCGACAACGAACTAATGAATTTTGGGGGTCAGATATTGAGGATTTTGGTAATGTAGAAGTAGATTCCCAAATTAATGAGTTATATAAAAGTGAGAAAACATTAGAAGCAGTAAAATTATATTGTGAAAAACTTAATGATTGCGTCTATAACTCTTATGTAAGAGGTAAAACTCCTATCATAGTCGGTGGAGATCATTCAATATCTGTTGGTACTGTATCTGCTACTTCCAGGTATCTTAAGAAAACAAATAGCAAAAGCAACTTAGGACTTATATGGGTTGATGCTCATGCAGATTTGAATAATCTTGGAAATGGTAATATTCATGGGAAAAGTGTAGCAATATCTTTAGGATACGTATATCAAGATATGTTTAAATTATCAGATCTTACAGGTGTAATTGATACAAAAAATATAATGTACATAGGGATAAGAGATTTAATGCCAAATGAATATGTGACTATTCAAAATGAAAATATATCGTTATATGGCATGGATAAAATTGATAAGTCTGGAATAGGAGAAGTTATAAAAGAAATAGTTAGCAAACTTGAAGAAACTACCGATGGGATATTCTTATCGTTTGATATTGATGCATGTGACGGAGGAGTTTATAGAGGCTGTGCTACACCGGAAGTAGGAGGTCTAACTGCAAGAGAAGCTATACAGATAATAGATTATGTATCCCAGTCTAAGAAATTTATGGGAGCAGATATAGTTGAATATAGTCCAGAGGATGATACAAACGGGAATACTAATCAATTAGTTATTAAATTAATAGATACTTTAGTAGGATATAGGATGTGATAATGAGATGAGTATTATCAATCATTTTGGATTTATTTTAAGCATGCTCTTAGTAACAATATTTATATTACCAATGTTTCTCTGTGCTTTTGGCTATTATATGGGAAAAACTCATTCAATCAATTTATACAGATCATCTAGAATGCCTAAATAATATATAGTAGTAGATAGCCAGAATGATGAGAACGTCGAATGTTTAGAAGGAGATTATTAATATGAAGCGTAATAAAATCTTAAAGAGCCTTGTAGAATCAAGACCATATGAAAAATGGAATTCAATGTTGGAGCTAATTGCCAATACAGAAATTGACGATATGACCCAAATTCAAAAAAATATTGCTTTTTGTTAACGGTATGATTCAGAAGTACATAATGGAGGACATATACAATACTTTACTAACTTTAAAGCAACATACTTACATGAAACAATAAGTGCTTTAGTAGAGATTGGTGAAACAAATCAGATGGAGATATTACAGTCTTTTACAAATCTTAATAATGATTTAGAATTAGAAGGTATGAGTACTAAAGAGGAATTTATTAGCAGGGTACTAGTGGGATAAGATTATACGTTTAAAGATGAAAAAAAAGAAGAATTATTTGAACAATATATTTTAAAATGGGATAATAAGTATTATGAATGCAATCCAAGTGTAATAGATCTGCTAGAAAAATATTTTGAAGAGAATGAACAAGAGTTTATTGAAATAATAGACAATTAATGATGCAAAGAAAGTGGGGAATAATATACCATGAGGATAGCAGTAATTTCGGATATTCATGGCAATTCTGTAGCATTTGATAGAGTCATAGATGATATCAATATTCAAAATGTTGAAGGGGTAATATTTCTTGGGGATTTGGTATCAAAGGGACCTGATCCAAAAGGTGTTTTTGATAAATTACTAAAGATTAAACCAATGGTATGGATTAAAGGTAATACAGATACATGGTTTGACGAGAATCTAGAGAAATGGCAACCTAAAACAGTGATGGAAAAGTATCTTTATAATAATTATAATTATATCTTAGATAGTTTAACAGATAAAGATATAGAATCAATTAAAAAATTACCAGATAAAAAAAACTTAATGATAGGTAAATATAACATATTGTGTGTACATGGTTCTCCTAGAAAAGTAGATGAAGACCTATTACCAGAAGCAACTGAGGATGAATTAAAAGAAATTTTGGATGGTGTAACAGAGGATATTATTTTATCAGGACATATTCATCAACCATATGTCAGAAAAGTATTTAATAAAATTATTATTAACCCAGGAACAGTAGGGTTTTGTAATTGCTATGGGGATAGTAGAGCATCATATGCTATTATAGAATTTGAAAATAATGTTAATGTAGAATTTAGGAAGTTAGATTATGACCATCAAGTTGCTATGGGTTTAGCAAAAGAGAAGGGTCTACCAAATATAGAGTTGTTTGAAAAGTTTATGAAAACAAGCGATTAGTGTAGTGTAATGGTATATGTTTTGATAAATAATTCATTATTTTTGACTAATAAATATTTTTATAATATAATCTTAGAAATATACTAAATTAATTCTAAAATAATAATACTAGATTCATAAGTTTTCTGTAAAATTTAGTATATGCATTTATCAATTATGTAAAACTTTGAATTTAAGGGGGAATTTTAATGAAGTTAGTGTTTTTAATTGGTGACGCAGCTGTAGGAAAAATGACAGTTGGACAAGAACTTATGAAAATTACAGATTTACGTTTGTTCCATAATCATATGACTATTGAACCAGTTATTGAAGTATTCGGCTATTTTCATGGGAAATCAATAAGTAGATTAAGAGAAATTATATTTGAAGAATTTGCTGCATCAGATAATTACGGATTGATATTTACATATATGTGAGCTTTTGACCAAAAATCAGATTGGGATTATGTTGAGCATGTAACTAATATCTTTAAAAAGAATGGTGCTGACGTTTATTATGTGGAAATAGTTGCATCTCAAAAAATAAGATTGCAAAGAAATATTACTGAAAATCGTTTAAGACATAAGGCTTCAAAACGGGATATTGAAATATCTAATCAAAGACTAATCAATGATGATAGTAAATATCGTTGTGTTAGTAATGATGGTGAAGTTCAGTTTGACAACTATATTAAAATTGATAACTCCAATATTTCGGCAGAACTTGTTGCTAAAATGATAAAAGAACGATTTGATTTATGATTTCAATGGGGGAGGATTAGAGAAATGAACATTAGGAAATTAGTTTTTTTAACGTTAATAATAATCAGTATACTAACGGCATGTTCAAGTAACTTAGAGGATAATAGAATTGAATCAAGTGATAATAGTATTGATTCTAATGATAGTGAAGATGTTGCTAGTACTTTGATAGATGAAAACAAAGGACCAAGTGAAAGTAATATTGATTCTGATAAGGGTGAAATTGCATCAAAAAGTCTATTGGATAAAAATAAAGACTCAACTAATATTATTATTGAATCGTATGATAAGTTTTTTGAAAACTATGATGGTTGCTTTGTTATGTATGATGAGATATCAACAAACTATCTAATCTATAATAAAGAACAAGTTGATGAACGTATATCTCCTTGCTCAACATTTAAGATATTAAATTCACTTATTGGACTTGAAACAGGAGTTATAGAAGGTAAGGAACACATGTATAAATGGGATGGAAAGAAATATCCTTTTGAATCATGGAATCAAGACCACACTTTAGCTAGTGCAATAGCTAATTCCGTAGTTTGGTACTATGAAAGACTAGCGTCTGAAGTAGGGGTAGAACAAATGCAAAAATATTTAGATATGCTAGATTATGGTAATAAGGATATATCAGGTGGAATAACTAAATTTTGGTTAACATCATCTTTTGAAGTTAGTGCCCGAGAACAAGTAGATTTATTATATAATTTATATCATGATAATCTTCCGTTTAGTAAAGAAAATATGACTATAGTAAGGGACATAATTACATTAGAATCAACAGATGAATATATTTTATCTGGAAAAACAGGGACAGCAGGTTATTCTAAGATTGGTTGGTTTGTTGGAACCATACAACGAGATGATAAAACATTTTATTTCGCCACCAATATTGTAGCAGATGATAATGCAACTGGATCAAAAGCTAAAGAGATTACTTTAGAGATATTAAAGGGTTTAGAGTTGTATTAAAAAAAATATATTATACTTGAAATTTACGTTAATTAATCAGTAATTATTCTTTTATACCTATTATGAAGGGAGAAATTATTTACATGAAAAAATATAATGGATTCATACCTCCGTGTGGAATTTATTGTGGGGGATGCTCAAGATATCTAAGAGAGAAAAATCCTTGCTTAGGAGCTGAAGAACACTGTAAACATAGAAAGTGTAAAGGAATCTATGTATGTTGTAAAGAAAAAAAGAACCATAATTATTGTTATGAGTGTAAGTCTTTTCCTTGTAGTAGATTCAAGAAGTTTTCGGAAAGCTGGATGAAGCTTGGTCAAGACTTGATTCTTAATCAATATCAACTAAAAGAATTAGGTGAAAAAGAATGGTTAGATAAGTGGAATAATGAATCAATATAAAACCATCACTGAAAAAAATATAGGAGTTAAAATAATGGAGAATAATAAAATGTATGTTTACCATCTCGTTACCAGACAGAAAATGGAACTAGGTCAAATCATTGATTTTAATAATAAAAGAAATACTCTTTTCCATTTCTTTTTTGAAAGAGAACATTTGAATTCAAATGGTGAAGATTTCATCAAAATTTTACAAAGAAATTATACTAATGATGGACTTATACTACATAAAGAAGATGCGGATGTTGCTATTAAATATATGGATCAAACAATGAGAGGAATAAGAGAAGTTATTGTTGAGATGGTAAGATTAGAAGAACATCCAGAATATCCTTCACGATTATCATGTCTATATGCAGCCAAAAGCTATGAAGATATTTTGAAATGGAAAGAAATATTTGACTCATATAATCGCAAAGTCTTGCAGATTGTTAAACTTCAAGTAATAGGTAATTATTTCGAAGGTGATGGCAATCTATTACCAAAAGAGAATGGAGTTAGTTTTTCAAGAAAGATAGAAGAAGCTAGACAATATTGGAATGGTAATGCTTATAATGAGCTTCCTGAAATTCTAATTAATGGAAGGATTGAAGTTGTAGAAATTATAGACGATTTTTAATTGAATAAATATAGATTATGTTAAAATAATCTAATTTACATATCAAAGAGGCTACTAAGATTATTAAAATAAGTTTCATTACCCAAATAAGGATTTGATTAAATGAGAAGACACAAAAAAGTGAAAATACTTGTATATTTATGTTTGTTAATTATACTAGGATTTTACTCTGATTTTACACTTACACTACAGATATTAAAAGTATTATGTATTACAAGCTTAGCAATTATTGGATGTTATTTAGTTTACATAGGCATTTTATATATAAAGATGATATCTAATAATAGTAGCTACCTATTATACTTAATTAGTAAAAATAAATATTCAAAAGCATATAACATTATTAGTAAAAAATATAATAAAGAGGATATTCATACAAGAGTAACTTATGATTACTATAAGACAATTATTGAACACAAGACAAATATAAATAATTTTAATATGGAAGGTACAAATAAAATACTTAAACAGATTGAAGACAGTTTAAGAAATCCTAATTTAACTAGAGAGCATAGAATCAATTATTATTTCATGAAAGCAGAAAATCTATTGGATTTATATAAAAAAACAGATGAGTATATTAATATAGATTTATTTAAAACTATATTAAATAATATTGATGAAATGATTGAATTAGTAAAAAATGATAGTAGCTATACTGATTACTATAATTATGAAATATGTAGATGTAATTTAATGTTTAAAGCTTATAATATAACCAGTGATATATCTTACTTAGGAAATATATTGACTAATGTTACTAAATTGAGAAATAACCTTACTGAAAACGATAAAAATGGATTTTATATAATAAATATAGAAAATATATTGACTAGAATTTTTACATATAGTTATAAACATACTGGTGAGCAGTCTGACTTTAATGATGTATTACTTCATATAAATAACATTGAAGAAGCATTATTTAACAAACATATAAGAAAGAAAAATAAGAAGTCAGGATATATTCAATTATTATGCTTATATGAGTGGGTTCTTGAAAAACTACCTGATGAGAAGATCCAAAAAAAATATGATAAGTTGTTAAACACAATCAATTTTAATTCAAAGGACAAAAATAAATTAGGCGATATAAAAGATATACCAACTATAAATTATCCGATAACATGGAAATATTCCTTATCAAATAAGGCATCTAAAAATATAATTATATCATCATTGATTTTAGTAATTATAGTATTCATTTATACAAGCATAGTACTTGTGGTACCATATATTAATATTAACAATTATAATAATAATGGTATAGAGAAAGGTTTGACTAGTTTATATAATCAATTACCGCTTCATGATGAACCAGAAGCTTTTCTTCAAAACTTGCATAATAATTTAATGGAAAATGGGCTATATATTCCCGATGATTTGAATGTAGAAGAGAAAACATATTCAAGTATATACTTAGATAAAGAGGAGCACATTCAGTTTATTTGTGTTTACAATTCGGAGCAAATAATTAATATAACAATAATAATTAATAATATAGAAGAGGTAGATTGGGATAATAAAATTTTACCTTATCTGATTGCAATAATTCAAACAGATAATACTATATTACAAAAAGATGATGCAACAAATCTAATTAAAGAATGGTATAATATAAAAAACATACCATTAATAGAGTATAGAAATAATAGAAAATATACTATCAATACTAGCGAAGATAATTTATTGATAGGTATACAATGTTTAACTGAAGATGAGAAAAATTAGTAGAGATGTTGGAACAGCAATTGAACATAGTTACTGGAGGTAGAGCATGAATGACTCTTATTGGAATAATAAGTTAGAGTTTTTAAAAGCCATCCGTAGTGGATGGTGTAATGATAATTATATTAAATTTCTTATAGACAAAGTATGGAAGATTGATAAACCTTCCTAATGCCAAAGACATCCTCGGTAAAATGATTAATTCAGTTACAGAAGGTGGTATGGTAATCTGTATGGAAGGTGATTTAGAGATTGAAAAGACCATCCAATATTTTAGCGATTTTGATTATATAGGCACTGGAATGACATCATTATACAGAAAAATGTATAGGCACGAATTAAATAATGGTGGTAGAGATTATAGAGTTGGTATAAAGATACCAATATATATGCAAGAACTAGGGTTGAAGAATGTAGATGTCCGGCTTAATGATAGAGTGAAATTTATCAATCCTTATGGTGATAGTGATAAACATACTAAGGAATATAACCAAATAACTACAGCATGGGACTGGAAAAAACGGTTATTAAATGAGGACAAAGAAAAGATGACTACTAATCTTGTTAATAGAGGTCTTACAAAAGGAGAAGCTGAACTTTTTGCTGATGGCCATTCTAGTATATGTGACCATGTAATAGATAATAAAGATTCAGTGTATATATTAAAGCCATCGTGTACACTTATTTCCTATGGGATAAAAGAATAGATGAAGCATCTATATAGAAATTTTATACCTAAACGTTATGTGATATTAAGTGATTAATTATTATAAGTACATTTGAAAGGGGAATTAAAATATAATTATGAATGATAATAATATTAAGTACATCCACACTAATATAATTGCGGAGGATTGGAAAAAACTTGCAGAGTTTTACTGTGAAGTATTCAATTGCGAACCAGTTCTACCAGAAAGAGATCTGTCTGGTGAATGGATTGATAGACTGACAGAAATAGACGGTGTCAGAGTTACAGGTATACATTTACGTCTTCCTGGAAGTGAAGAGGGTCCAACACTTGAGATATTTGAGTATGAGCCAGAAGACAAGAACGAAAGAACACAATCAATTAATTGCAAGGGCTTCACTCATATTGCATTTCATGTTGATTCAGTTGAAGAAGTGCTAGAGAATTTATTAAAGCATGGAGGATCTCAAATCGGAGAAATTGTAAAAAAGGATTATGATGGAATTGGATTACTAACCGTGGTGTATGCAAAAGATCCAGAAGGGAATTTTGTAGAAATTCAGAATTGGTCAAGGCAATAATTACTTATAGTATAAAGCAATGTAGTATGTTATGGAAGGAGTTATAATGCAAAAAATAGCTATAATTTCAGATATACATGGTAATTTACCAGCTCTAGAATCAGTATTAAAAGATATTAAGAAACGATCAATTGAAAAAGTTATATGTTTAGGTGATTTGGTTGGCAAAGGTCCTAATTCTTTAGAAGTGATAGATATTTGCAAAGAAAAATGTGATACTATTATAGCTGGAAATTGGGACAAGTACTTAGCTAATAATGATAAAGCAGGAGATGTTAGTTGGTACAGGCAACAAATAGGAAAACAAAGATTAAATTATTTACGAGATTTACCTGAAGCTATAGGTTTTTATATAAGTGGAAGATATTTAAGACTTTTTCATGCTCATCCACATAATGTATTTAAGAGAATATTCAAAAATAGTTCAATTGAAGAAAAGGAAGAAATGTTTGATATTCCAAGGATAAAAAGTATAGAAACCGATAGTATTAAGGCAGATATGGTAGGATATGGAGATATTCATAGCACATTCATTGAAACAATGGGTAAAGGTAGAATATTGTTTAATGTAGGAAGTGTTGGTAATCCATGTGATCACATTACAATGGCTTCATATGTTATTATGGAGGGTGAGCTGAATGATAAAATAAGATCAAATTTTTCAATTCAATTTCAAAGAGTATCCTATAATATAGAATTATCAATAGAACATGCAAGAAAAACTAATTTACCTAAGATGGAATCGTACATAAGAGAATTGAAAACGGCTGTATATAGTAGATAAAAATAGGGGGTATGGATTATGGCTACATGGGGATTGCATATAAGAATTGCTGAAGGATTATTAAATAGAGGTTATGATTTTGATGAAGAAAGTTTTTTAGTAGGAAATATCGGACCTGATTGTGGAATGCCTAACGAAGATTGGAGTAAGTTTGAACCTCCTACAGAAGTTTCGCATTGGAGTGATAAAGGGAAAAAGAATATATTTGCAGATAAGTTTTATAAGGCATATTTAGAGAAAGAAGTGAATGATAAGAAAGAGAAGTCATTTCTATTCGGATACTATACCCATCTTTTAACCGATATTGAATTTAAGAAATTAGTATCAAAGAAACAAAAGGAGGATGTTAATTACCAAAGGTTAAAAACAGATAAAAAATTTATATGGACAATAAAAGAAGATTGGTACGATTTGGATCATTTGTATTTCAGGGATAATCCAGAAAGTATATTTTTTAGGGTATTTCAAAATATTAAACATTTCCCTGATTATTTAGACTATTATCCTAAAGGAGCAATAATACAAAGAATAAAATATATAACAAAATTCTATCATAATCCATCTGAAAATCTAGATAGAGAATATAAATATTTAACTAAAGAAGAAATGAACAGTTTTTTAGATAAAACATTAGATTTTATAGATAATGATTTGAAATTGAAATTAATATAGGATAGTTAATGGACAACATAAATAATATAATATTACTGTACTCAACGTACATTACTAGAATAGAAAAATGAGATGGGAGCGGTAGATTTTTAAGGAGTGTTAAAAATGAATAAGCAAGCAAAAGATATTCTTAGAAAAAATAAGAAAGAAATAATTTACTTAGTACTTATAATTACAACGATATTTATTGTCGATCAAATTATCTATACAACTGATCAGAATCATTTAATAAAATATACAATAATAAAAACCATATATAATCTTATTAAGGGATTCATAAACCTATGGATATCTTTAGTAATAATCTATATAAGTATGCAAAATATTACAGGCAAGACTGTAAATTTAAAAGAATTTATAATAGATTCATTAAGTGATATTAAGCAAATTTTATATGTATATGCTATTTATTTTATTATCTTAATAATAGTCTCTTTGTTTACTATACCAATTATATCAACTATTATAGTACAGGCATTATTGGTATTTGTATGGCAAGTTTACTTAATTGATAATAAAAGAAAACTTGAGGTTTTTACCGTAAGTGTTTCAGTAGTATTTAGTAATATAAATAAGGTTATAAAGTATATAATGATGTATTTTGGGGTTCTCATTATGATGGCTCTAATAAATTTGCTTCCAATAAAAATGGAATATTTGGAGAAAGGATTTATTATAATGGTACAGTATTTTGGATTACTTATATTAAATTACCTGACTATAATGTTTACAATTATATATATGGAGATAAAAGAAAATAAGACCAAACAATCAGCTTTAAGTTAAATAACAAATGTTATATTTGATATTTGGTTATAGTAGGTTAAAAGGTATGAACTATTCCATATGAAGATGGGCTGAGAAGTCTAATTATAGATTTTTTACATAATATGAACTAGTTATTAATACAAAAGGAGAAAATTTTATGAAAAGTATAGTTAAGAATTTGAAATTATTAGTTATTGTAGGTTTAGTTTTAGTTACATTATTTTTTGATTCAACTATTGTACATGCAACAAATTTATACGAGGAATATGCTCAGAAATTAAAAGAAATCGGAGTTTTTAAAGGAACAGATTCTGGTTTTGAATTAGATAGAGAACCAACTAGGATTGAAGCAGCAATAATGTTTGTACGATTAATTGGTGCAGAGCAAGAGGCGCAAGAGGAGAAATATTCACATCCATTTTTAGATGTGCCTAAGTGGGCTGATGATTATGTTGGATATTTATATCATGAAAAACTTACTAATGGTACTAGTACTACAACTTATGGTTCTGATGAGGTAATATCAGCTCAAGGATATATGACTTTTATATTAAGAGCTTTAGGGTATAGTGATATAGAAGGAGATTTTAGATGGAATGAATCTTTAGAGTTTAGTAAGAGTGAATTACTTTTAAACAAAGAAGATTATAATGAATTTGTTACTAGTATTTTTTACAGAGACCAATTAGCGAAAATTAGCTATTTAGCATTAATGATGCCAACAAATGGTTATGAGACTAGCTTAGTTGAAAAATTGGTAGCTTTAGGACAAATAGATAAAAATATTGCAAGTGATATTGGTTTACTTACATTAGACTCAATTGATAATTCATTAGATAAAGAAAAAAGACCAAATCCTACAGAAGGGTATTCAGATTGGGAAGCAAGTATACAAATATATATTGATGAATTACAATCATACCTTGGTACTGCAATAAAAGGAAATGGGATTAAAGATTTTCAGTTAAAAAGCAAAGATGGTAAAGACTTTACTTTTATTCAATTAAATTCAGTTAGTTTGAATGAGGCATTAGATAGTGAGGGAAATGTTTTAACTTATGCAGCCACCGAATTTTTTACTAATAAGGATAGTTTAGTTAAGTTGGATAATTTAGTTACAGAAGGATCAATTTCATTTTTTGATATATTAAATGAGCTTAACGCTGAAGATTTTATTACAAAAGATTATGGAACTAAAGAAGCACCAGATAAGAACATATTTGATCAGTTAAGAAAAGTTCATTACTATAATATAGTTGTGGTAGATAATAGTGGAAAAAAAATACCGATACAAGTATTTCTTGAAATATTTATTAAAGCAGAAGACTTACGGTAAAACAAGTATTTCTCATCAAAGATATATACAATTAATATTAACTAGGAGGCATGAAAAAATGCATAAACAATATATGGATATGCTTATATGTCCTTTATGTCATAATGAATTAGAATGGCATATAAAAGAAGATAATAAGGACAGGGTAGTTAATGCAGACATAAAGTGTTCATCATGTCAGGCAGAATACGAAATTAGAGATGAGATTGCGGTATTTCTGACTACATCTTTATCTAGGAACGACTTATGGGAAAAGACTGAAAGTGGGTTAGAAAAATATTTAAGAGAAAATCCAGATGTTTATAAAAAATTGATGAATACGCCAGAGAATGAATTAAATGGTGCTGATTATTGGTACAAAGCATCTTACTTTGAAATGAAGAAAGATTTTATTACAAGTTCTAGAATGTTTGAAAGTGCTTTTCAAAAAATATACAATAATGATTATATTAATGGTTGGAAAGCCCAAATGGATTATATAGTGGAGGAAATAAAAGCCAATGAACCCATTATAGATATTGCAAGTGGTAAAGGATACCTTGTTGAAAAACTATTAAAGGAAACAAAGAATTATATTGTCGCAACAGATTTTAGTCCTACAATTCTTGTAAGAAATAAAGAGTATTATAAATTTAAAGGTTTATACGATAGATTAAGCTTAATAGCTTTTGATGCAAGAAAGACTCCTTTTAGAGACAATTCGATTGTAACAATGACTAGTAATATGGGAATTCAAAACATTGAACAACCAGGTGAAGTAATGAGAGAGATGAATAGGATAACTAACAGAGAGTTCATGTGTGTGATGCAGCTGATAGGCGAAGATGATGAGGTACATATAAATTTCTTTAATGAGCTTGGAAGTATAGCTTATTCTACAAGAGCTAATGTTATGGAAACATATAAAAAATCAGGATGGGATATTAAGATTTGTAATTCTTTTATCGTAGATGTAAAACCAACATCTGAAGGTGAAATCATTGAAGGGGCAAGAATAGATGGTTTTCCAATAGAAGATACTAAAATTGAATTTTGTGTAGTTAAGGCAAAAAAATAATTAGGGTATTCTTCTGCAATATATTAGAGAAAAATTTTGCATGGAGGATGAGAAGAGTGGAAAATAAATACCAATTTGAAACAGAGCGCTTAGGATTTAGACAATGGAAAGAAGAAGATAAAATACCATTTGCTAATATGAATGCAAACACTAAAGTAATGAAGTATTTTCCAAATATTTTAAGTAGAGAACAATCGGATGAGTTTGTTGATAAAATAACTAATCATTTTATTGAGCATGGTTACGGACTTTGGGCTGTTGAGATTAAAATAACACGAGAATTTATAGGATTCATAGGCTTTTATAATGCAACATTTGAATCCTATTTTACACCTTGTGTTGAGATAGGATGGAGATTAGATAATAAGTATTGGAATAAGGGATATGCAACTGAAGGTGCTAAAGCATGTTTAAAGTATGGATTCAATATTATAGGATTGAATGCTATATATTCTTTTACCTCACAATTAAACGAGCCATCTATTAATGTAATGAAAAAAATAGGTTTAATAGATAGAAAAAACATCTGTCATATTTTGGAATTGGACCTATTTATGTAATACTGGTAAGAAACCCTATTTATTCAGCATTTGCAATTGTATTTACAGAAATACTATGCTTATATAATAATTTATTACTTTTAATATTTCCTTTCACATATTGGTTACTGTTGAGTATCATTGTTAAAAAAGAAGAGATTATATTAGAAAAGATCTTTGGAAAAGAATATTTGATTTATAAATCAAAGGTAAATCGTTGTATTCCATGGTTTCCTAAATAGAAGTGAAAAAGAAGTTGAAAGTATAAAAAATAAAATATGATATAATGGTACTTAGTAGTTTAATAGAATTTTTAATAAGGGAGGATAATTTATGGGATTCAATAAGTTGTTTTGGGGTTTTATTTTTTTATTTGATTTTAGAATAGGTGGAATAGATATCCTGCCAGATATTATAGGATACATTCTATTTTATCAGGGATTATCAATATTAGAAGAAAAGAATGAGTATTTTGGTAAAGCAAAAAAATTTGCATTTCCTATGATTTTCTTAGCGATTTTTGACATTTATCAACCTCAAATTAATGAAATAGGTGATAATCCATTAGGTGTAGTAGGAATTTTAATGGGTATAACTTCTTTAATTCTCGGAATAATGATGGTTTACAATATCTGTAATGGAATAGCAAACGAGGCTAGACTTACCAACAATCATCAATTAGAATCACAAGCTAATAATAGGTGGCATTTATACTTAATTAATAACATTATTATTATTGCAGGTATTATAATACCAATGATAATTGGTGTGTTTTTTATTGTCATAATAATATTTTCTTTAGTAACCTATGTACTTATGTTAGGGTTAATGAAAACAGCATCCCATACATTAGAGTAAATTAAATACTACCTATGATATTATTTTAGAGATCTTTTTATCTATTTTAAAAGCGATACTTAAAAGGGGGATATATATGAGTAAAAAATTATCAGATATGACTTTGGAAGAACTATGGAAGCTGTTTCCAATAATATTAAAAGAACATAATACTGATTACCTAAATTGGTACAATGATGAAAAACAACAACTGTTAGAAATTATTGATAAGGTAGATATTAAGCGAATTAATCATATTGGAAGTAGTAGCGTTCAAGGATTAATTTCTAAACCAACAGTAGATATTTTGTTAGAAATAAATAATGACACAAATATAGATGAATTAATAACTAAGTTAATTGATAATGGATGGACCTTAATGTCATCTGAAAAAAGTCCTAATTTAAATATGTCATTTAATAAGGGATATACAATAAAAGGCTTTGCAGAAAAAGTATTTCATTTACACGTGCGATATTATGATAACTGGAATGAATTATATTTTAGAGATTATCTCAGAGAACATAAAGATGTTGCTGATGAATATGGACAACTAAAATTAAGTTTGTTAGATAAATATAAGAATAATAGAGATGGGTATACTCATGCGAAAACTGATTTTATTTTAAAACATACAGAAAAAGCAAAAGAAGAGTATGGTGACAGGTATAAACCTTAATATATCAATTTAAGAAACTAATCGGGAAAAGTAAGGTGAGGGAGAGATATTAAGAGATGAATAAGAAAATATTCAAAAGTGTGCTGATACTATTGTTAATAGTATTAGCCATTTATGGTATATATAAATACACTGATACAACTAACTATGTTTCTAAGGGAAAAGTTAAGATAATACAAGAAGAATTATTTAAAGGTGATGCTAAAAAATTAGAACCTCAACTTAATTATTTCAGTGTGGCAGATATAGTATTAAAATATAATACAGAAAAGAAAGGTATTAACATATATTATGAGGAATGGAAAGACGGTACAATAGTAAAGAAGCATCCTCTAACAGAATTATTTGATTTGAATGAAATAACAGTTACAGCTAAAGAAAGTGAAGAACATGATGGTTATGAGATAAGAACTGTTATATACGACAAAAATGGACATACGAATACATCTATTGATATAAGTAAACCCCGTATTGAATTGAAATACGGAAGTAGAAAATTGTATAATAGTATATTAGATGAAACTGAAGAAATTGGGTTATGGGGAATAATAGGACAAAATTATCCGTATTACTGGAAAGCAGGAGAGACAGTTATTGATATGGCAAAAAGAAGTGCGTGGGCAATCATACTTAAAATTGAATTTAGAGATGAGTTAGAAGCTTTATCTTAATTTTAGATACAAGTTCAAGGAGGCAAATGATGATTAATCAAATTAAAGAAGGAGATGCTATTGGTATTTTTTCACCCTCTAAACCAATCACAAGTACTTGTAATAAAAGATACTCTAGAGCAAAAAGTTTTTTAGAAAGTAAGGGCTTTAAAATTATTGAAGGTAAATTAACAGGGAAAAATGATTTTTATAGGTCAGGCAGTATAATAGAAAGAGCAGAAGAGTTGAATGAATTAATAAGAAATCCAGAAGTACGATGCATTATGTCTACTATAGGTGGAATGAATTCAAATTCAATAATACCATATATTGATTACGATGCATTTAGAAAAGATCCCAAAATTATAATTGGATACTCGGATGTCACAGCTATCTTATTTGCAATATATGCCATAACAGGAGTTACAACTTTTTATGGTCCTGCATTAGTAGCTTCTTTTGGAGAGTTAGAACCATATAACGAATTAACATATAATTATTTTAGTGAGGTATTAGTAAATAAACATAGTAATCATCATAGATATAAGATGCCCGAAGTATGGACAGAAGAATTTATAGATTGGGAATCACAAGAAAAATCTAAGAATATGATTAAGAACAAATGGATAACAATAAAAGAAGGAGAAACAGAGGGTAGATTAATTGTTGGTAACTTAAATACAATGACTGGAATATGGGGAAGTCAATACATGCCTAAAATTCTTGAAGGAGATATATTATTTATTGAAGATTCATTAAAAGATGCAGCTACAGTAGAACGATTATTTTCATTGTTAAAGGTTAATAATGTTTTTGAGCGTATCAGTGGTCTGATTCTGGGTAAACATGAAAAATTTAATGATAGAAATACAGGAAGAAAACCATATGAAATACTTGAAGAAGTATTAGGGGATAAGGATATTCCTTTCTTAGCAGAGGTTGATTGTTGTCACACACATCCAATGTTCACTATGCCCATTGGGAAGAAAATTAAACTGAATGCAACTGATAAAACAATAGAGTTAATAGAAGAGATATTTTAAGTAGTAAACATAAATAAAAGTGGTTTATCAATTGAAGATACTGCTATTAGGATGGATGTGCCAGTTGAATATGTAAAATCTTGCTTAGAGTCACTTAAATATAGAAATTAGCAGGAGGATTTATGAGTATATTTAATTTTATTAAGAATAAAGAACAAAAAGTAATTATAGGAATTATAAGCTCAAAAGGTTCCAGTGGTGGTAGAGGTCAAGGTCAAGAACTTTGGAATTTTAGTTTCAACTTGGAATATTGGTATACTAATAATTCTCAAATAAATACTGAAACTTTAAGAGTTACCAAGAACGTCCAAGACGTTGAATTAAGAAAAATGATGAATAAAGCAGTTGGAGAGACAGTTGTTAAAATTTTATATACAGGGGATATAATCAATGGAAAAGTAGAATTTGATAGTATTCTTAATTATAACTTTTATGATTCTAAGCTACAGCCATACATAGAAGATATAAGAAAAGATATAATCTACAATGATAATGAACTTGGTAAATTCATTTTGAATAAGAGTGTTGATACGTATTGTTGTATTTTAGATTGGTGTGGCATTAAGGCTGAACTAGTTATGGAAACCAATGAAGAATTTGAATTAGTTGATCTTATAGAAAAATATAAAGAAAGATTTACTGAGCAAATGTATTGGGATACAAAAGTAAAGAAATTTGCTTCAAAAGAATTAATTTCTTTGAAAAATGATAGTTGGTTTGAAGATGATGAAAAAGAAATGTCTGAATTAGAGTTCCAATCGTCAATGAGTCTTGAAAGTTTGGTATTATATACGGATGATTCTTATACATTCTGGTATAATGATGGAGATTTATTTGGAGGCCATGTAATTATTGTAGAGGGTAATTTAGATGATGGGTTACTTAGAGCTGAAATAGCAGGATAATATGAAAGGGAAAGAAAGGTGTTTATGAAGAATAAATATATAAGGGGACTTGTATTAGTTAGCATTATTATAATAATTATTGCAATAGGAAATAGAGCTGTAAAAGGCGATAAAAAGTATAGTATCTTTGCTAATCCACATCAATTTGGAGAGTTTGCATTGTATGGAGAGGACAATATTGAATTCAAGTTCCAAAAACCTGTTGAAAATATAGAAAAAATGACTATATCTGATAGTTTATTATCTAAGATAGATATACAAAAGGTTAATAGTAATATTGGAATTGATTATGATGAAAAAAATATATTTGTTGTGGAACATAAGAGTAAAGATGGTAACGTTTTACAGCATTTACAGATTCAGTATTTAAACAAGGAAGGTAGCTATATAATTTTATCAGCATATGAAGTGTGTGATTTTGTTTTTATACCTAAAGAAAATGATAGGTTTGGAAATCAAGTTAATATATATGATTACGAAGATAAAAAAATCATTTCAATAGTTCAAACAACAGATTCAGGTCTAACAAAAGAATATTATTATTATAATAAAGGAACAGATGAAATTGGTTTGGTAGTAACTGGAGGTAGTGAAATGTACACGTATGAAGATGATGTTCTTTTTCATGCAATGTATACTGGTAAAGATAATGAAGAAGATGTACTTGAGTTGTTTGAAAACTTCATAGTATCTTATTGATTTTATATTAGAGTTATATTACGATTAATTAAATGATAATAAATGGTGTGTCTTGCCATTAATTTATAAGGAGGATAAAAATGAAAAAAAGAGAAATTTTTATGTTATCTGTGTTGACATTTTTTATGGGTATGGTATTGGGATTCATAATTTCACCAGCGAAAAACGGTTTTGGAAATAATACTTGGAATACAATAAATAATAATTATGATAAAAAGCATATAAAAGCTGAGTGATTTCATAGTTAAAACTTGGTTTTTAAAAGCACATTATTCATGTGATAAAGTAAAATTACTTCTATATCATTTAAGAATATTAAGGTGTTTTCTAAACATATAATATTGTAATTAATATGTATTGTGAGATGGAGTGTATTAATAAGATATATTTTGTAACAATTATAAAGGTATTTATTACAGGTGTAGTTATTTTAGCTATATTAGGTATTATTACTATTTTTATTAATATAAATAAAAATAATGGAATCGAGGAAACAACTACATATGAATTCCCTTTACAAAGAGATGTAATTGAGCAAGTAATTGATGAAGAACAATTAACTTGGAGGATAGTAGATAAACAATCATTTATAGAAGATCAGTCTGTTTTTTCGTGTAGAAATAATGATGATGTCTTTTGTAGCCTGAATACTTATTGCGGAGATAAAGGTAGATTTATTATATTACAATTCCATTTCCCACAAGATTATACTTCTGAGCAAATACAGCAGTTTAACCAAAAGGAATGGTTGAATATATTAGAAGTCGCATGTAAGTTTTACTGTAGTAGTATAGATACGAATAAAGCCTATAAAGAGTTTTTATCGTATTTAGAGCGAAGAGACAGTGCAAAACATGAGTATGGATACTTTACAAAACGTATAGACGATACTCATCTTACAGTAAATTTATCTTCATTTAGAAATGATGTTTGCCATTATCAATTAAGTGCTTTAAGAATTATGAACAATAAGGCATATGAAAACATGGCAGCTTCAAGGGTAGATGGGTGGAAAAGTTACTCAGTAAGTAGAGGTATAAGAATAATAGATGATATTAACGTTTTGGATATTAGAGAAATTGAAACAGAAGAACAATTAGTGAGATTAATTGTCAAAGGTTATTTAAAGGATATAAAGAAATTAAAAAAAATGCCTAAAAATCTCCAAGAAGCACTATCATATCACCCTCATAAGGATGATTATTTTACTGCTAAGTTAACAGATGATACAGGTAGTATTGATGTGTTTTTAATTAAAACATCACTTAACTCAAGTGAATTAGGACAAAATATAGAAATCACTATATAGATTATTATGTAAAGGATAAATTAATTATTATTAATTTTAATACGTTAAATAAATAAAATGATATTTTACAATATAAGGTGTGAGTGAAAATTTGTATAAGCACTAAAGAAGAGGAGATTTAAGATGGAAAAAAGACTTTTTCAATCACATTGTATATTTCCAACATTGGATATAGAAAAAACAGCAGACTATTATAGAAATTATTTAGGATTTAGGTCTGTGGCATACTTAAATACAAAAGAACCACATATTTGTTTATATCGTGATGACACAGAGATTATTCTAACAAGATCAAATGGTCAAAAAGTAATACCTAATAGAACTCTCTATGGTTATGGATATGATGCTTACTTTATTACTGATAGGCAGAAAGCATTACAAAAGGAATTTGAAGATAATGGTGTTAATATTGTTAAAGCATTAATTAAAACAGATTATCATAATAAGGAATTTGTAATTGAAGACATTGATGGACGATGGATTGGTTTTGGTATAAAAGAATCACAAGTGAAACGAATAAAGAATAAGAGAACTTCTTGACTTAAAAATTTATATAGATTGTCAAGCGGATGAAAGGATTATAAGAAGGATTAGTTGAAATTCATCGTGGGGGGAAAGTTTTGAAGAAATAACTTCAGTGTATTTAGATGCGGTAAGATATAGACATAATGAATTTGTTGAGCCATCCTGTTGGTACGCGGATTTTATTTTGAATGGTTCTAATGCATCACAAATTGAAAAAGATATAATAATTAAATGGATAAGACATCAAATAAATAATTGAACTAATTTTAATTATAGAGAAAAAGTTATATAGAATCAATAAAAGGCTAAAGGATGATAAGTATGCATAATAAGAATGAATTGGTTAAGATTTTAAGTAAAGATAAGAATAAAAATGTTAACATGATTAATTTTGTGAACACGTATCCTATTAACTGTATCAAAAAAGTAGGAGAATCTGTATTAGTAAGAGGTAAAAGTGATGAATATTGGGTATATATCAGTAGTTCGTCTAATATTGAGTTGAGCAAATTAGTAAATGAACTTAATGATGAAGATAAGTATTTTGCTGTTATTGAAGATTGGATGTTACCTATTGTAACTCAAGGTAAAGATTTGGAATGGAAATTGTCGTGCATGAAATATATATTTCCGCACAATATCCAATTACCTAGAAACAAAAGTAAAATTGTAGAACTCTCTATTAAAGATGCAGAGTACATTTATGATAATTATGACTACAAAAAGTATACTTCTAAAGAATATATAGCTGAAAGACTACAAAAAGATATTTCTTTGGGGATAATTGAAGATGATAGGTTAGTTGGATGGATCATGATTCATGATGATGGTGCAATAGGAATGTTAAATATACTCCCAGCTTATAGAAAGAAAGGATATGGGTATGAATTAATGACGGCTATGGTTAAAGAAGTGAGACAACAAGGTAAAATACCTTTTCTACATATAGAAGAAGATAATATAAAATCTACAAGTTTAGCTTTGAAAGTGGGTTTTGAAAAAGATAGAAGAGTTCATTGGTTTAAATTAAGATAATTAGTGCAACAATAAAAATACATATATAAAGGAGTTCTATTATGGAGTATGTAAAAATAAAAGGCAAAAGATATGGATATGTTGTTGATTTTAAAGATGATAATAAGATAAGAAATAGCTTTAATAAGTTAACCAGAAATATATATGGATTTGATTTTGAGAAGTGGTATCAAAATGGATACTGGAATGATAGGTATATACCTTATGCATTATTAGATGATGAAAGAGTAATTGCCAATGCTTCTGTTAACATAATTGATTTTTTATTAATGGGTAAGAAAAAGAGATATATACAAATAGGTACGGTTATGACAGATGAAGAATATAGAAATCAAGGCTTGAATAGGTTTATTATAGAAAAAATACTAGATGAATGGAAAGAACAATGTGATTTGATTTATCTTTTTGCTAACGATAGTGTTGTTGACTTTTATCCTAAGTTTGGTTTTGTTTCTATAGATGAGTATCAGCATTCAAAAGAAATATTACCACAAAACAAAATAACGCATGCTGATAAACTAAATATGTCAGATAAAAAGGATAGAGACTTTTTAGTTGATACAATAAAAAATTCTATGCCTGTCTCCAAACTTAATATGGTTAATAATGAATCATTGATTATGTTTTATTGTACATCATTTATGAAAGATAATATTTACTATATTGAAGAACTAGATACTATAGTTGTAGCAGAATTTGATGGTGATACAATTTATCTTAATGATGTGTTTTCTATAAAAGAGATACCTTTGAACAATATAATAGATGCGATGATCAATAAAGATATTAATAAAATAGTATTTGGATTTACCCCAAAAGATACAATAATATATGATGTTGATTTATTAAAAGAAGAAGATACTACGCTTTTTGTTATGAGGGATAATATAGATATTTTTAGAGATAGACGATTAATGTTTCCACTTTTATCTCATGCATAAGTTTATAAAACTAGATAAGAGACATGGGGATATTATTATACAGAAATAATATTCATACTTTGTTGACTACTTGGTACTTTTCATTTTTAAGCATTGGGAGATAGAATTTAAAGATATTAAGTGTAGAAAATGGAGGAATATAATGATTAATAAGTTAAAAGTAAGTAGTATATTATTAATATTAACATTAGTAATAATAGGATGTTCAAAAATAGCTGGAATAGAAAAAGGTACTGTTAAGGTAACTCGCAGTGATCTATTTGAAGGTGAGTCCAAGAAATTGAAACCTCATATGGGATTAATTTCTGGATGTGTCAAAGTAAAATATAAAGGTGATAAAAAATTCATTAGCTGTAAATATGAGATATGGGAAAATGGAGAAATAACGGAAACAAGTGGTTTGTTTTCAAAAAGCATAGATGGAGAATTTGAGGGTGAAGTTAGTATATCTCTAAAAGAATTGATTAATAATGATTTAGAGATATCAGAAGACATGATAATGACAACAGCTATAGGGAATGAATCAGGATATAGTAGTAATAGAAGATATATAAAAAGATTTGATAAAGAATATGGTTATTCACCATATGACTTAACAGAAGAAATCATTGAAACAGATGAAGCTGAAATAGATGTTTGGGGGTTAATGGCAGAGGATGATAATATATATAGCCCAAAATCCAGTATCCAAGCAACAGCAAAAGAAATGGATTGGGCAATAGTATTGAAGATATATTTTGAAGACTAAAATAGGGGTAACTGGGAGGATAACATAATGAAGAGACTAAAAATTATAATTGGAATATTATTATTGCTTATTATTGTTTCATATGTGATGCTACAAGTCAGTAAATCTAGAACATTCCAGTTTTTTGGTGGTATAGTTAGAAATGTTAACACAGAAGAAAAATTGGTAGCAATGACTTTTGATGATGGTCCTACACATAATACAGATAAAATCATTGATATCTTAGATGAACTAGATGTAAAAGCAACTTTCTTTGTTATAGGTAAAGAATTAGAAGATAATCTAGAACAAGGAAAAAAACTTGTTAATGCAGGACATGAATTAGGTAATCATTCATATTCACATAGTAGAATGATTCTTAAATCTCCATCTTTTATTAAAGATGAGATAGAATCAACGAATAAGTTAATACGACAAGCAGGATATAAGGGAGAAATACATTTTAGACCTCCTTATTTTAAGAAGCTAATATTTCTACCTTATTATTTACACAAAAATGATATTAATACAATTTTATGTGATGTAGAGCCAGAGACTATTCTAGGTTTTTCAGCTAGTTCAGAGGAAATAAGTAGATATGTGATAGAGAATTCAAAAGAAGGTTCTATCATATTATTACATATAATGTATGACGGTAGAACAGAAGTTCTCGAATCTTTAGATGACATAGTAAATGGTTTAAGGAAAAAAGGATACGATTTTGCAACTATATCACAATTGTTAGATAAAAAGTAGTTAAGATTACAATTAATTGCTTTACGTAGTGAAGGGTGTATGTATAAGGAACTAGTATGATACTGTTTAGAAGCCAAATGATTGGAATAAAAGAGGAGTCTTAAATGAAGAAATATTTAATACCCATAAGTGTAATTGCTTTATTAGTATTAGTTGTTGTTTGTAAGGACAATTTATTTGCTGAGCAAAATAAAAATGAGAATAATCAACATGTTATAACAGATGAAACACCTAAAAATACTGTAAATACAAACATTGAAGAAAATATAGATAAAAATAGTAATGTAATAAATAGTGAAAAAGAGAAGTTACAGGATTTAAAGAATAGTGAGACTGAAACAATGATAGCGGAGCTTGCCTTGGCAAATGGAAATAAAGCACAATTACTCTATAATGGAGATGTATTATTAAGAGTGAATGAGAAAGAGATTGTTGTAAACTCATATGTAACAGATGAAATGCTATTCAGTAATGGAATAACACCAAATGTTGAGTTTACACTGCAACAGGTTAATGACAATAAATTACTTGCAATTACTGAGTATAATCCTAATATGAGATATATTGAAGTTATTCAGAGAATATATGAAATTAAAGAAGGAAGTTTACATGAATTCTGGAAATTAGAAAGTATAGATTTGGATTTATTAAAAGTTGATAAAGATATAATAGAGATAGGATGTTCGCTCACGTCTAATACAATTAAGCTAGAATTAACAGAATCTGAAGGACAAGTAGTTAGCCAACAATTAAACGATATACAAGCGACTTTTGAAGAAAATAATCTCAGTATGGATGAATTATTTTGGGATAATATTAAAGATAATTTGATAACAGCAATAACAGGATGTAATTGGCTGGATATTGATCAAGATGGAGATAAAGAAATGATAGTATCCATTTATTGTTATACAGTTGGTGCATCAACGCCAGTTCACTTGAGAGAAAAAGGAATTATGATTTATGATTTAGGAGAAACCATTGAATTACGGGAGATTATTTTTGAGAGAGACAACAAGGTGGATATTTTAGAGCAATACTTTATAGGGGAAAGATAATATTTAAGCAAGTAATTATTGGAGGATTAAGATATGATTTGTTTCGACAGGGATAACAATAGATTTAATGTTAGGATAGCAGGAGTAGCTATAAATAACAATAAATTATTATTACATAGATTAGAAAAAGACGATTTTTGGGCTTTGCCTGGTGGAAGAAATGAATTTCATGAGTTCAGTGAAAAAACTTTGATTAGAGAAATGCAAGAAGAAATAAATGAAGATATAAAGGTAGAAAGATTATTATGGGTAGTAGAAGATTTCTTTGAATTTGATAATAAGAATTATCATGAGATATCCTTTTATTACTTGATGAACTTCATAAATGAAGGTAGTGATATTTTTGATGAAGAAGAGTTCTTTAGAATGGAAGGTGACACTAAAATAATATTTAGATGGTTTGAATTAGATGATTTGATTAATATAGAATTATATCCTACTTTTATTAAGGAGAAGGTTGTGAACTTATCAAACAATATAGAACATATCATGCATATTGATGGTCAATAAGAGAAGCAAATTGACTAGTAATAATAAGTAAATGTAAGTTAATGTATTATTAGTATAACATAGATTTTACAGGGGTTAACGGAGGATAACAATGAAAAAAATTTATCTAATACTTATAATTGTACTAGTACTGAATGGTTGCTCACTAAACAAACCTTATGTAACAATAGAAAATTCTCTGAGGGATTTATCAGAAGATGAATTCAAGTATATAAATGATATGAATAAGTATACAATTGGAGATTTTAAATACTATGAATTAAAGGTAGAAGGAAAAAAATTAGACGATGTAGAAGTTAGAGAAATAACTATACCAGAAGAACGGCTTATAAAACATGCTCTAGTTGAATACGAACCTAATATATGGGCATTATTGAAAAGTTTATCACAAGATAATAAAAGTGAGGATTTCTTTGTTTATGAATATAAATTTTTACTGAATATGTCAGAAATATCAGTAGATGAATTAAGGGATGTACTTGATGAATTTGAAGTTAGGATACATATTAAGACAAAGGATGGGTATGAAATAGAAGAAGAATGTAATCTTGGACTAGATTTAAGTATTATTGAGTAATTATTAGAGAAAAGAATAAAATTACTATTAATCTCTATTCTATTAATGAATCTTCAAGGTTTGCTAGGTTAGGTAAAAGGTATAGAGATAGTTTATAAAACTATGGATTATACTAACTATCTTAATAAAAAGTACAATGTAAGTCATGATTTTCATGCTTATTTCAAGGAAATAAAAACTATTCCAAAAGACTTCCTACCATCATATGATATGGATGAAGAGACATTAATTGCTAAAGATAGTATTATAAAGATAAAACATATTGAATTAATTGGAGATACACCATACTGGTATGAAGTTGAATTAAATAATGAAATAAATGGAATTTTATACTTTTGGTTGGGGGATTAAGGTCTACATAGATATGGTAATCTTAACCAATATACTAAACAAAAAAGTAACATAAATTTAGAGGAGATAACCAATATGAAAAATATTTGTAATATTATTATGATAATATTTGTGTCTATTTGTATTTGTGGTTGTAAAAGCACTAAGAATAGAGATGTTTATAGGGATATTAATAATATTAATATAGAGATAGTTAGTACATCAGAACTTGAAAGTGGTATATATTATACGTTAGATGTAATTAATGATAGTAAAGAATTAATAAAATATGTTGAAATTATGTTAGGTTATACAATAACAAACGAAGCTAAAAAAGACGGGATGATTGGTCCAATAATGTTTCAAGGAAAAACAGTAGACAACCCTATTGATTTGAAACCAGGAGAAAAAAAGACATTCACAGTACATGTTCCGACACCATTATTAAAACAAGATAAAATTAATATGGATAACATACAAATATTTATACAAGGGTATTTTTCAGAAATTAAAATTGAGAATAGATTCCAAAAAAGTGGAGATATAGGTCTTATTAATGAAAATAATAAACTGTGAAAAACTATAAGATTGGAGAGGTAAATATATGAAAATAACAACATACCGATTAAGTTCATTTTCACAAACAGTAGAAGGTGGGAACCCTGCAGGTGTAGTTCTTAATGCAGATAGTTTAGATGAAAAATCAATGTTAGAAATATCTTCTAAGATAGGATACTCTGAAACTGCATTTGTTTCACAATCAAAAGTAGCTGATTACAAAGTAAGGTTTTTTACACCGGTAAAAGAAGTAGATCTATGTGGTCATGCTACGATTGCAACATTTAATTTACTAAGGGATTTGCATATTTTATCTTGTGGAGAATATACTCAAGAAACAAAAGCAGGAGTTCTTAAGATAATTGTTAATGATAACGATGTATTTATGGAACAGAATAAACCAGTTTTCTTTGATATAATAAGCTTAGAACAAATCAATAAATGCTTTGAATCAGATTTAACAAGTATAGATAATCAACCAATTCAGATTGTTTCTACAGGTATGAGAGATATTATGTTACCAGTAAAGAACTTAGGAATTCTTAATAAATTACAGCCTAAGTTTGATGAGATTATTATGTTGAGTAATAAGTATGACGTATCTGGAATACATGTTTTTACCCAAGAAGGAATAACGAATGCCAATGCAGTTTGTAGAAATTTTGCACCTAGAGATGGAATAAATGAAGAAGCTGCAACTGGAACTTCAAATGGAGCTTTAGCCTGCTATTTAAGTAGATACAGTAATGATACTAATATAAGATACTTGTTTAAACAAGGATACAGTATGAATAAACCCTCTGAAATAAAAGTAGAATTAGGATATAATAATCGAAATATTGATAAAGTCTATGTTGGTGGTAATGCTGTAAGAATAGAGGATTAATTAAAGAGAGGATAAAACAATTTAAATTATTGGTTAACGGAAAGGAGTTTATAATGAAATTTGAATTATTATATGAAAGCTATCCTATTATAGAGTCTACAGAACTTATCCTTAAAAAAATTGAAGAGGATGACATAAATGATTTTTTTGAGATACATAGTGACGAAATAATCTATAAATACATACCAGGTAAAGCTAAAAAGAATATTAATACTGTGAAAAATATGATTGGACATTATGAAAGAGACTTCAATAAAAAGAAAATGATATTTTTAGGTATATACATCAAAAAACCACTACATAAGTTAGTGGGAATTGCTGAAATATTTGATATTGATAAAAAAATAAGCATGGTTACAATTGGATATAGACTCAATCCAAATTATTGGGGAAAAGGAATTGCAACAGAGGCTACGAGAAGATTAACTAAATATTTAATTGATGAAATTGAGGTAAATAGAATACAAGCATTTGTAATGACAGAAAACAAAAAATCAGAGGAAGTTCTGATAAGAAATCATTTTGAATACGAAGGTACTATAAGGCAGGGGCAAATGTGGAAAGAGAAAGGTATCATTGATTTAAAATTATATTCGTTATTAAGAGAAGATTTTTATAACTATTAAAAAGTAGCTTAAATCTACATAAGAAAAATTGAGAGGAAGGAAACTCAATTACTTCTAAAAGAGGTTAATTGGATTAACAAGCGATGAATAAAGAAATTAAAATTGGCACTGGAACTCAAGCAACTGTCTATCGTAACGAAAATCATGCTATAAAGGTATTTAAGAAAGACTACAATAAAGCCTATGCATTTTATGAAGCAATGATTAATTCATTAATAGAGGATGTAGGTTTGCCTATTGCAAAGGTGCATGAAGTCTTAGAAATTAATGATAATATTGCTATGAAAATGGATTTTATTGAAGGCGTTACGCTACACGATTGTTACTTATCAAATATTTATAATGCAAATAAATATGTTGATATAATGGTAGATATGCAAATAGAGATACATTCTAAGGATATCCAGCTTCCTTACAATCTAAATAATAGACTTAGAGAAAAAATATTATGTAATAAGATGATTAATAAAACAAGCAAGAATAAATTATTAAATATATTAGACAAGCTTCCAGACGGAAAATGTCTTTGTCACGGAGATTTTTATGGTTACAATATAATAAAACAACAAGACAAATATTACATTATTGATTGGATTGATGCAACAAATGGTTGTGATAATGCTGATGTATGTCGTACCTACATGCTGTATCTGTTCCATTCACAAAAAATCGCAGAATTATATTTAGAAACATATTGTAATAGAACCAAAAAGGAGAAAAAAGATATTTTAGATTGGATACCTATAATATTAGCGGCAAGACTGAGTGAAAATATTCATGATCAAGAAAAAGAAAAAATAATATCAGTAATTCAGGAGTTATAGTAATTTAAAAATAAAGATTATATAGATAGTATTAATATTATCAAATGAATAAATAGCAATTATTAACGTTTATATCATGTGTATTGACAAAAAATAAACAAAGTGATATTATTGATTTAGAATAAAGTTCAGTTTTCCTGAGAAATATCTTAGTTGAACTGAAGGTAAAATCAAAGACCTTACAGAAAAGAGATATCTTATTTGATAGGAATTTGTGCAGAATTGTTATTTAACAGTTCTTTTGAGCTGTTTTTTATTTGCATGACTTCCTTTGTGGAAGTTTTTTTGTTATTTATGAATCTTTTATGTGGTAATAGCCACTCTTTGTTCTGTAGATCTTTTAAATTATAGGAGGTTATACAAATGGATACAAGAAGTTGGATAGACCAAGTTATAAAACAAGATCAGATTGACAAGTACTTAATTAATGGTAAAGATTTTATTAATGAAAATGAAATACATAACAAACTGAATATGAACAAAGACTGCAGCAAGGAAAAAGTCAGAGCTATACTTGATAAATCTTTAGCAGTTGAGAGATTGAGCTTTGATGAAACTGCTACATTACTTAACGTTACTGATGAAGATATGTGGGAAGAAATGTATGAAGTTGCAGCAGAAGTCAAGAGAAGAGTATATGATAACAGGATTGTATTTTTTGCACCACTTTATTGTGGTAATCTATGTGTAAATAGTTGTAGATACTGTGGATTTAGAAAAGAGAATGCAGGAGAAGAAAGAAAAGTATTAACTGCTGAAGAGATAAGAAGAGAAACCGATTATATTCTCAGCCAAGGACACAAAAGAGTCATCGTTGTTTATGGTGAACATCCAAAGACAGATGCTAAATATATAGCAGAAAGTATGAAAACAGTATATGATGTTAAAAAGGAATCAAAGAGTGGAAGGAATTCATATATAAGAAGAATAAATGTTAATGCAGCACCTATGAGTATAGAAGATTTGAAGATGTTAAAGGAAGTAGGTATAGGTACGTACCAAGTATTCCAAGAGACATATCATAAGGATACATATAAATCAGCTCATCCAAAAGGATTAAAAGCCAACTATAGATGGAGATTATACTCTCTTCATAGAGCAATGGATGCAGGTATTGATGACGTAGCTATAGGAGCTCTTTTTGGACTTTATGATTGGCGTTTTGAAGTTATGGGGTTATTATATCATGCTGACGATCTTGAAAAACAATTTGGTATAGGACCTCATACAATTTCATTCCCAAGACTTACACCAGCTTCAGGTTCAGAACTTAGTATAGCTTCCAAATATCTAGTTAATAATAAAGATTTTAAAAAACTAGTTACAGTTCTAAGACTTGCAGTTCCTTATACTGGATTAATAATCACAGCACGTGAAAACCCAGAGGTAAGAGATGAAGTTGTAAAAGTTGGATGTACACAATTAGATGCCTCAACCAAAATAGGTATAGGTGCGTACGATAAAGCTGCTCACAATGAAAAAGAAGACAAACAGCAATTTACTATTGGTGACAACCGTACACTAGATCAAGTAGTTAATAAACTAGCTGAGATGGGTAAAATTACTTCTTTCTGTACTGCTGGATATAGATGTGGTAGAACAGGAGATAAGATAATGAATCTGTTGGAAACAGGAACAGAAGGTAAGTTCTGTAAACTAAATGCTGTACTTACATTTAGAGAATACTTGGATGATTATGCTACAGAAGAAACTAAGAAAATAGGGGAAGAACTTATTAAGAAGGAATTTGAAGAAATTAATAACATGGAATTCTATAAAAATAATAAATTATTGAGTGTAATAAATGATTATTATAAAAGAATATCCGAAGGAGAAAGAGATCTATATGTGTAGAGAGGAACTTGAGAATATTGTAGAGGATATTCATAATAAATTCCATGTTGAATTAGCAGTTTGTGAAGTCTTCAAAAGAAGATGGTCATACATTACAGGAACTAAAAATTATGTAAGCGGAAGATATAGAATTAATATAGACGAAAAATATGGTATAATAGTTAATTGTGAAGAACAAGATGTAGAAGAAATCAAGATGCATATCAAGAAAGGATAAGATGTCATTGAAAAGAGTTGCTGTAATAAGTGCTATATTAGAAAGACCAGAAGATACACAAAACACCTTTAATGCTATAGTCTCTTCTTATAAAGATATGGTAAAAGGAAGAATGGGATTACCTCTTATTGAAGAAGGAATTTCAGTAATAAGTATTACAGTAGTTGGAGAAATTAATGATATTAACAGTTTGAATGGTAAACTGGGTAAATTACCAAATACTCAGGTTAAAACTTCAATTTCTAAAAAAGAAATTGATTAGTTCATTATCAATTTAATTATAGTTATAAGATATTACATTATAAAAAAGAAGTTATTTCTAAAAATAACTTCTTTTTTTATAATTCAAAACAAGGAAAGGCTAAAATAAATATTGTTATTTCTTGTAATTACATTGTATTAAAAATAACATTTTAGATTATATATACTTTTATTAATAGAATATAAAATAATAAAAACTTATATAAAATATTTGTAGATAAATACAATAGTTAACTAAATATAATTATTGCTTATTTATAAAAATAATATAATATTCAGCAAAAATATTGACATAAAGCCTATACTGATGTAAAATAAAACATAGAAAACATAATACTCGGTTGGAGATAATGGAGAACCACACAAGTAAACCTATCAATAGGTTAGCTTAGTGTGGTTTTTTTATGCCCAAAATATTATGATTAAGTACTTTAAGTACATAGGAGATGTTGTAATGAACAATAAACAAGTTAATAGTTTCCATAGTCAAACAGAAATGAACCCTATTATTGCAGCAGTTAACCAGTTGGATAAACTTGATTTGGCTATTAAGTCACCTTGCAAAGTTATTTTCTTACTTACAGGAAGTATTTTTAACTTGAAAGAAATAGTACAGAAAGTAAAGGACAACGATATGGATATTTATATTCATTTTGACTTACTGCAAGGGTTTGCTAAGGATTCAATCGCACTTGAATACATTAGTAAACAGATTAAGCCTGATGGAATTATTACAACAAAAAGTAATCTTATTAAAAAAGCTAAAAATTTGAATTTGTGGGCAATTCAAAGACTTTTCATTTTTGATTCCAAATCATTGGAAACTGGAATCAACTCTGTAAACTTAACAAAGCCAGATACCATAGAAATTCTACCTGGAGCCATACCTAAGATAATTAACGAGATATACGACCGAACTAAGATACCATTGATAGCAGGAGGTCTAATTAGAAATAAAGAAGATGTAATTGAATGTCTTAAGGCTGGTGCCGAAGGGATTTCTGCAAGTACAGAAGAAATTTGGTATATGTAAGTTTTAAGGCGGACATTTGCATAGAAAAACAAAACCAGGCAGGAGGGCAGAAGATGGGTTGAGTTTTAGGTAACAAAGGAAAGGTAATTAAAAACATTTATTGAAAGGAGAGAGTTTTTTGAGTCTAGAATTAATTTTAATTGCGTTTGGTGGGGGAGTTTTAGGTGCACTGATTGGAGCATTACCAGCATTTATCTTTACAGGTTTTGTAGGACTTATTGGAATTGGGGTAGTATGTGCTGGAGGTCCTCCAACAATTTTGAATGATATTACTTTTGGGGCTTTCTTGGGACCACATATTGCTTTTGCTGGTGGTGTTGCAGCAGCAGCTTTTGCAGCTAATAAAAAGAAATTATTGGACAGTGGAATGAATACCACAGTTCCATTAAATAAATTTCAAGATATAAGTGTATTAATTGTTGGAGGTTTATTTGGTATATTAGGACAGTTATTGAATTATCTATACGCTACAGTATGGACCCTTCCAACTGATACTGTTGCAATGACTGTAGTTACATCGGGAATAATTGCTAGATTAGTATTTGGTAAAACAGGGTTGTTAGGTGTTAGAAATCCAGTTAAAGCAGAAATGGCAGCAACTTCAGAGACAAAGAGAAGTATATTGCCAACATCTAAAACAATAGCATATGATATCATCATGGCATTAGGATTGGGTTTAGTGGTTTCTTACATTGCTATTATTACTGAAATAGCACCAATAGGTTTCTGTGTAAGTGCAGCTTCTTTAATATTTGTACAAATGGGATTTTCTGTTCCAACAACACATCATGTTACTTCAATCGCGGGATTGGCAGGATTTATGTCTGGTAGTATTTATATAGGAGCACTTTTTGCAGTATTGGCGGCAATAATTTTTGAAATTGTAGCATTGAACTTTAATACCAATGCTGACTCACATATTGATCCACCAGCTGCTTCAATATTTATTTGTGCTTTTATCATTATGGGGATATTTTAACTAATTAACTTTATTTAAAAAATGGGAGGAAAGAATATGGATAAAAAATATATCATGGCATTAGATCAAGGAACAACTAGTTCTAGAGCAATAATATTCAATCATGAAGGTAAGATAGTGAATACAAGTCAAAAAGAATTTACTCAGGTATATCCAAAACCAGGCTGGGTTGAACATGATGCTATGGAAATTTGGGCAACTCAAAGTGGAGTAGCTAGAGAAGTTTTAGAGTTATCGGGAATAAGACCAGATGAGGTAGCGGCAATAGGTATAACTAATCAAAGAGAAACAACTGTTGTATGGGATAAAAATACTGGAAAACCAATATATAATGCTATAGTATGGCAATGTAGAAGAACTGCAGATATATGTGATGGATTGAAAGCAAAAGGATTAGAAGACTACATAAAAGAAAGTACTGGTCTAATATTAGATGCTTATTTCTCAGGAACAAAAGTTAAGTGGATTCTTGATAATGTTGAAGGTGCTAGAGAAAAAGCTGAAAATGGAGAACTGTTATTCGGTAATATCGATACATGGTTAATATGGAACCTTACTAGAGGTAAAGTACATGTAACTGATTATTCTAATGCATCAAGGACAATGTTATATAACATTAAAGAATTAAGATGGGATGAAACAATACTTGACGAGTTAGGTATACCAGCTTCTATGTTGCCAGAAGTAAGGCAGTCTAGTGAGGTTTATGGTCACACTGATCCTAAGACTTTTGGTGGAGCCGAGATACCTATTGCTGGTATAGCAGGAGATCAACAGGCAGCACTATTCGGTCAAGCTTGTTTTCTACCAGGTATGGCGAAAAATACATATGGTACAGGATGCTTCATGTTAATGAATACGGGACAGGAAATGGTTAATTCAGATAGTGGTTTATTGACAACTATAGCATGGGGAGTAGATGGTAAAGTAGAATATGCTCTTGAAGGAAGTATATTTGTTGCTGGAGCTTCGGTACAATGGCTTAGAGATGAATTGAAATTAGTAGAGAATGCCAAGGATACTGAGTATTTTGCTACTCAAGTAGAAGATACTAATGGAGTGTATGTAGTTCCTGCTTTTGTTGGACTTGGTGCTCCATATTGGGATATGTATGCTAGAGGAACTATTGTAGGTCTTACACGAGGAGCCAATAAAAATCATATTATAAGAGCTACATTAGAATCAATCGCTTATCAATCAAGGGATGTACTTGAAGTAATGCAAGAGGATTCAGGTATAGAACTTCAAGCTCTAAAAGTTGATGGTGGAGCAGTAGCCAATAATTTCTTGATGCAGTTCCAATCAGATGTATTAGGAGTTGCAGTAGATAGACCAGTGGTTACTGAAACTACAGCTCTTGGTGCAGCATTCTTAGCTGGTTTAGCAGTTGGATTCTGGAATAGTAAAGAAGAGATTGCTGATATGTGGGCTATAGATAAGCATTTTGAACCTGTAATGGAAAATGATTATAAAGAAAAGAAATATGCAGGATGGAAAAAAGCAGTTAAAAGATCATATCTATGGGAAGACCCACAAGGAGAAAAATTAGGAAGCTGATATATATAGAGTAAAGTGTTGTTAGATTAAAATAGAGTCAATGATACAAAAAATAAGCTGATACATAATGATTAGCTTATTTTTTGTATTATAAAGTTAATGCATTTATTATGAATTAAGGAAATATTAAAATTCACTATTATTTCTTAGCAATATAATTTATAATCTATCATAAAGGAGTTGAAAGAATGATTTATTTAATTAGCGATACACATTTTAATCAAAAAAGAATAATAGATTATGAAAACAGACCATTTAATTCAGTAGAAGAAATGAATAAACAATTAATCAATAATTGGAATAATACCGTATCTAAAGAAGATACGATATATCATTTAGGTGATTTTGCATCTGGTAATAAATCGGAAGTAAAAAATATATTTGACCAGCTTAATGGATATAAGGTGTTGATTAAAGGTAATCATGATAGATGTAACAGTAATATTTGGTGGCATGATATTGGATTTGAAGATGTTATTGATGGAGGAATAATATTAGATAGCTTTTATTTATTGACACATGAACCTATGTATATGAACATAAATATGACACCTTATGTTAATATTCATGGACATATTCATAGCAATAAGATGGAAGGAAATCAATATTTTAATGTTAGTGTAGAACACCACAATTATACACCTGTAGCATTTGATAGGATAAAAGCAATGTATAAAAGTGATGAGTAATAATAGTTAAGTGATTCCTAATTGCTTAATATAATAGGATATGGTAACATATGGTATATAAAGGATATTTAAGAATGGAGCCTTAGATGGACAAATTATTACAAGTTTTTATATCTTCAATGATTCCCATTGTAGAACAAAAAGGAGCAATTTTATTAGGCATTTTAACATATGATCTAGATGTACTACAAGTATTTGTTATAAGCTTAGTTGGAAGTATAATACCAGCACCTTTTATACTGTTATTTTTCAATAAAATATTTATGCTTTCTTGAATCTGGATTTCAAGAAATCTATGGTTTGTGTAGTTTTAGGAGCAACGATTTCTGCCATATTGATAACAATAATATCTTTGACTTTTCCCTCATTGTGGAGTATTAAAATTTAATTAATTTCATTGAAAACAATAGATATCTATGTTATATTATCCTTGCTTACATAGTTTATTTCTTGTGGAAAAATGTCGATAGTATAATTATAATATTATCAGCAGAAAATAAACATGATTTTATACATTATAAGAGAGGAATTATAAATATGGAAGCTCATTTATATCCTATTCGTATTGCGCTTATTACTTTTCCCATAATAGCTTTTTTAGGGACAATCCCTTTTTTATTATACCAATATATAAAATATCATTATGTCAATAAAATCAGAGTATTGATTACATACTCTTTATGCCTTTATTGCCTGACTGCTTATTATATGGTTATATTACCACTGCCAAAGTCTAGTGATGTTCTAAGTTTATATCCTGCAGGCAGACAAATGTATCAATTGGTGCCCTTTAAGTTTATACAAGATATACTTAAGGATACTCAAGTTATATATAACAAACCTGCAACTTATATACATTTATTCAAAGAAAAAGCATTTCTTCAAGCCGCTTTTAATGTTTTGTTACTAGCTCCTTTGGGGATATATTTAAGATACTATTTTAGAAAAAGCTGGATAAAGACTGTGATTATTGGATTTACGGTATCACTATTTTTTGAGCTTACCCAGTTAACAGGTTTGTATGGATTTTATAATGCACCTTATAGGTTATTTGATGTAGATGACCTCATATTAAATACTACAGGATGTCTTTTAGGTTATGTTATAGCTCCATTATTTACATTTTTTCTACCTAGTTCCAATAAATTAGATAAAGACGTGGATTTTGATAAAATGCAGGTTGGACTTATAAGAAGGGGATTAGCATTCATTATTGATTGGTGTATTATAAGTATATTAAGTAATACACAGAGTTTGATTGAATATTTCTTCATAGTATTCATTTATTTTATAGTAGGTGTATACATAACTAATGGACGAACCATAGGTAAATTATTAACATCAGTTAGAGTTCGGGGAAAAACTGAGAAAATATCATTCAAAGAAGTACTCTTTAGATATGGCATTCTCTATTATGGCATTGTCGGGGCAAACTTGGTAGTACTTTATGTTAGTCAAGGATTAGTAACGTTTCAAATTCTAATTCTAGGTGGGGTTTTTGTTATTGATGTTGTTGTAGCAATTAGTTTTTTCGTATCTATTATCAAGAGAGAAAGACAATTTTTCTATGAGAAAATTAGTGGTACTAAAAATGTCATTAGTTACAAGAAAGATAAAGTTATCAATGAAAATAAGAATACACTTTAGAACAAATCTTCAAATTAAATACAGTTGATTCATTCTAGAAGTGTATTCTATTAAATTAATATTAAGTATTGTCTGTAATTACATATAAGCTAAGATTATAATTCTTTAGCTAATTCATAAGAATTCCAAATGGCATACATAATATTATGTGCTTTTTGGGAATCTCCTATATTATATACTGGAATATCTTTTTCCAATAATTCTTCATACAGGCTGTTATTCTCTTTATATCCTATGGCAGATATTATTGTATCAGCAGAAATGTTATGAGTACCCTCTGCATTTTTGACTGTTACTGATGAATTATTAGCTGATACAACCATTGTATTAGTTTGAATCTTGACATTATTATAATCCAATAGGTCTTCTAACATATAATGATTCATATGAGGTAATCCGTGAGGTCCTCCTAGTATGTCATTTGCCATTTCGACAACTGTTACATTAGAACCTTTCCCAGCAAGCCATAAGCCTGTTTCACAACCAACTAAGCCCCCTCCAATGATAACGACTTCTTTTCCAGCATCTGCTTTACCAACTAGGATATCATTCGCAGATACAATATCATCTGCACCATCAAATTTAGGTATTATTGGAGTTGAACCAGTAGCAACAATTATTTCATCTGGGTTATATGTATCTATATCAGAAAGTTTAACATGGCAATTCATCTTAACAGTGATATTTAATAGTTCTAGCTGTTTTTCATACCATTTTACTAAAGCTCTATCATATCTTTTGAAATCAGGAACACCACCTGGTATAAGGTTACCTCCTAGATTATTGGTTCTTTCACATAGTGTGACTTTATGACCTCTAGTTGCTAATACTCTAGCTGCTTCCATACCTGCAATTCCACCACCAATTATGAGGAAATGCTTTTTATTCAATGCAGGAGTAAGACCATATATCTTTTCACGACCACAAGCTGGATTGACAGCACAGCTGACAGGTGCATTGGATATTCTTCCAAGACATCCTTCATGACATCCGAGACATGGGCGTATTTCATCTAATTTACCTGCACGTACTTTTTTAGGATAATCTGGGTCAGTTAATAATTGTCTACCTAGACCAATGATATCACAACTATCATTTAATGATTCAACTGCCATTTCAGGATTTTCCATTCTACCAGCTAAAATAATAGGTACGTTAACATTTTCTTTTAATATTTTTCCGAATTCACGATATGTACCTTCTTCAAAATACATTGGTGGGTGATTCCAGTACCATGAATCATAAGTTCCAGCGTCTACATTAAGAGCATCGTATCCGGCATCAACCAATATCTTAGCTGCTTCAATACCTTCATCAATATCTCTTCCAACTTCTTCATATTCTTCTCCAGGAAGACCACCTTGTCTAAGACCTTTCATACAACTTTTTAAGCTGTATCTTAATGATACTGGAAAATCTGCCCCACATGCTTTTTTGATTCCTTTTACAATATCAGTTGCTATTCGTAATCTATTTTCTAAAGAACCACCGTATTCGTCTGTTCTTTTATTAAAAAATGATATTGCGAATTGATCTAATAAATATCCTTCGTGAACAGCATGAATCTCAACTCCATCAAAGCCAGATTTTTTGGAAATTACTGCTGCTGTAACAAACTTTTGAATTAGGGTTTGAATTTCCTCTTTTGTCATTTCTCTATGTAGGATATTAGGATCAAAACGGTTCTCATTTTCAGAAGGTGCAATATATTTACTAACGAATCCAGGTAAAGCACTTCGTCCAAGACCACCTGTAAGTTGAATGAACACTTTAGTACCATAGGCATGAATACGCTCATTCATTTGATAAGCTGAATGGATAAATGCTAGAGGTGTTTGGGTAGGACTAGGAAGACCAGCTTTAGCCATCTTTTCAGTTTCCATATCTACATTACAGATACCAGTGATAATTAGACCTATTCCTCCTTTTGCACGTTCAACATAGTAATCTTGAATTCTTTGGTTTAGAGCACCGTTTGCATCAGCGTAACCAACAGGACCCATTGGTGCCATTGATAACTTGTTCTTAATCTTTACTTTACCAATGTAGGTAGGAGTAAATAATTCAGGATAATAATTTGCCATATAAGTCTCTCCTTTAAACTAATTATGATTTAACATAATCATTTCGCCGAATCAATTATGTTAAATTTAGTATAGTATATCCATTGAAACTAGTCAAGGATTTTGTTTATTTTTTATCAATGTATAAATTTGTTAAGTGCCTTTTTTATTCTTCAACAAAAGTTGATTAATAGAACAATATAATATATATTATTAGGTAAGTAAGTTAAAAGGAGATATATTGATTATGAAAAAGAAGACATCTAGAACTCTTCAAGCTGAAAGAACTAAGAGTCATATATTGGATGAAGCACTTAAACTAATGAAATATAAAAATTTTGATGATATAAGTATTCAGGAGATTTGTGAGAATTCAGGAATATCTACAGGTGCTTTTTACCACCATTTTGGTAGTAAATCAGGTATTGTTGTTGCAGCATATACACGTACTGACCAATTCTTCCAAGATGAAGTAATTAATAAAATTGACTCTTCAAATATAAAAAATGCAATAATAGGATATTTATGTGAACAAGGTCTCTATGCAAAAAATATGGGAGTAGATATAATCAGAAATATTTACAAAGCACAAATGGATAATGCCAGTGCTTTCTTTCTATCGGCTGAACGTGGATTGCCAAAAGGATTGCATCAATTAGTGGAAAAAGGTCTAGATAATGGAGAATTATGTTCAGATAAAACAGCAGACCAGATTACAGAAGAATTGCTTATCATTTCAAGGGGAATATTATATAATTGGGCGATTAGTTTTGGTGAATATGATATTGCAAAAAAGACTTTCAGTATTATAGATGCATATTTACAGAGTATTTAATATTATAAAGATAACTATAAAGACTCAACTAATATCTTATGGAGAAAATATTAGTTGAGTTTGTTAATGTTGTTTATAGATAATCACCAGTTTACAACTTAGAAACATTTTTTATATAAAACCGAAAAAAATTGATCGTATAATTCTTTATGATGAGGGGTATTAGGTACACGTACATAATAGAAGGAGGATTATAAATGACCGCTATAAAATTGAATAACTTAATATATAAGTTTACACCTTAGAAATATTTTTCATATGGTTTAGAAAAATGATCACCTTATAATTTGTATCATGAGGTAGCACATAATAACCTCATTAAAATTAAAGGAGGAATAAAGGATGAATAAAGTAAAACATAATCTAAAGAAAACATTATGTGTACTATTGACAACAGGAATGGCATTAAGCAGTCTAACTGCATGTACTAATACTAAGGCAAAGGGACTTGAAGAAAATGAAGTGGTAGTTCTCGACAATCAACAGGAAGAAATCAATGATGTTTTAGCTATTAAGCAAATTATTGAAGTGAAAGATTTTGCTGGTTTTCATTGGTTGGATGATAATCGTTTATTAGGAGTAGCTATAAAAGATGGTATTAGAAATATAGCTGTTTATAATGTTAGTGATAAAACAGTTGAAAATGTAACCAATAATAAGGATACTAATAAAGGATTTGAATACTGGTATGAGCAAGTAGATTGCACGGGGCAATATAATCTAAGCGAAAATTATGTTTTATTTAAGGAACAGATCATAGAACAAAAAGATACTTACATATCAGAACCTTACGCATTATTATTCTATGATATAAAAGAGGGTAAGTTAATTAAGATAGATGAAGATGTGGTAAGTTCAAGATATATTGAAGAAGATCAAATGTATTATACAAAAGGATTCAAAGTATTCAGGTATGATATGGCAAGTAAACAAAAAACTGAAATAGAATTACCAGAAGAACTTATTAACAATTTAAAAGAATATTTTAATAGTTATGAAGAATATTTGGATATGCATTATGGTGAAGATAGAGAAGAACTAAGTGAGTTTGCGAAAAAAATTAGTACTAAATTTTATGAATACGAGAAGATGAACAACCAAATTTATTGGTTACAGATTAAAGGTAATGAATTAGAAGTAGTTTCTTGTAATGGTAAGAATTTTATTTTGAATATGAAAACTAATACTTTTAAGGAAGGTTACATAGAACCAGATGATAATTATGAAGTTGGTATAAAAATTGATGATGTAGCAAAAGTAATACAAAACAAGATACCTAGAGAATTATGGAAGACGGATGATAAAGGTAATCAAGTAAAATTAATTGATAAAACTCATGATTTTGTGGGAGGATTTTACTTATCACCAGATAAAAGTAAGTTAATATATGAAGCCATATATCCAATGGGAGAGGGACGAAAATATATATATGATTTTGAAAGTGATAAAAAGTTAACTTTGTTTGGTGATTATAAATCTTTATGTTGGAACAAAGAATCAAATAAAATAGTATGTACAGACTCTGTATATTTCTATGAAAATATGGAATGTAAAATAGTTTTATTTAATGATTGATATAAAGTTTACACCTTAGAAATATTTTTCATATGCTTTAGAAAAATGATGACCTTATAATTTGTATCATGAGGTAGCACATAATAACCTCATTAAAATTAAAGGAGGAATAAAGGATGAATAGAGTAAAACATAATCTAAAGAAAACATTATGTGTACTATTGACAACAGGGATGGCATTAAGCAGTCTAACTGCATGTACTAATACTAAGGCAAAGGGACTTGAAGATAATGAAGTGGTAGTTCTTGACAATCAACAGGAAGAAATCAATGAGGTTTTAGCTATTAAGCAAATTATTGAAGTGAAAGATTTTGCTGGTTTTCAATGGTTGGAAAATGATAATATATTAGGAGTGGCTATAAAAGATGGTATTAGAAATATAGCTGTTTATAATGTTAGGGACAAATCAATTGAAAACATAACTAATAATAATGATGCTAATATGGGGTTTGAATATTGGTATGAGAAAGTGCATGATTGTTTGGGACAATATAATCCAAATGAAAATTACGTTTTGTTTAAGGAGAAGCCTATAAAACGAAGAGATACTTACTACTCAGATTCTTACGCATTATTGTATTATGACAAAAAAGAAGGTGAAGTAATAAGAGTAGATGAAGATGTAATGAGTTCTCAATATATTAAAGATGAGCAAATATATTATTCAAAAGGTTTTAAAGTATATAGGTATGATATGGCAAGTAAACAAAAAACTGAAATACAATTATCAGAAGAACTTGTTAACAATCTAAAAGATTATTTTGATAGTCCTGAAGAATATCTAGAAGCTCATTTTGGAGAAGAGAAAGAAGAAGTCAGTGAATTCTGGAAGGGAATGCACAAACAGTTCTATGAAAGAGAGAAGAAAAACAATTGTATTGATAGATTGACAGTTAATGGTGATGAACTGGAAATAGCTTCATATAATCTAAAACGTTATACAGTAAATCTTAAAACTAATACTTTTGAAGAAAGGGTTATGAAACGTGACTCTCATAAAGATGTAATAGAGATTGACAATGTAGCGAAAGTAATTCAAAATAAGATACCTAGAGAATTATGGAAGATAGATGATAAAGGTAATCAAGAAAAAATGATTGATAAAACTCATGATTTTGTAGAAGGATTTTACTTGTCACCAGATAAAAGCAAGTTGATATATGAAGCTATCTATCCAATGGGAGAGGAACGAAAATATATATATGATTTTGAAAGTGATAAAAAATTAACTTTGTTTGGTAATTATGAATCCTTATGTTGGAATAAAGAATCAAATAAAATAATATGTACAGACTCAATATATTTCTATAAAGAATTTAGTAGTAAAATAGTAATTTTGAATGATTAATTAAGTAGGTGGGAAAATGACAAAAATATTAGTAGCTGATGATGAAGAGAACATTACAAATGCAATAGCATATGCTCTAGAACGTGAAGACTATCAAGTCTATAAGGCTTATGATGGTAAAGAAGCTCTTGATATTATTAGAAAAGAACAACCTGATATACTTATATTAGATATTATGATGCCAGAATATAATGGTTATGATGTATGCAAAAACATTGAAAACACTTCCCAAATGGGTATCATCATGCTTACGGCAAAAAGCACTTTGGTAGACAAGATATTAGGGCTGGAACTAGGTGCTGACGATTATATCACTAAACCTTTTGAAATGCAAGAATTATTGGCACGTGTAAGATCTCTTCAAAGACGTATCAATAAAAATGATGATGTATCAAAGGAATTAATAGATGACAATATCTTAGAAATTGATGGTATAAAAGTTAATGTACTGGAGAGGGTTGCATATGTGGATAATAAACAAATTGATCTTAAGGCTAGAGAATTTGATTTGCTGGTTTTTCTGATGAAGAATGTGAAAATAACTTTTACAAGAGATATTATTCTGGATCGAGTATGGGATATGGATTATTATGGTGGTACACGTACGGTAGATATTCATATCCAACGTATACGTAAGCAGTTAGGAAAATACAGTAGTCTAATTAAGACTATTCCTAAAGTTGGATATAAAATGTTGGAGCATATGGAATGAGAATCAGTGTAAAACATAAATTAACGATTTTTATCATTTTCCTATTATTAATCAATTTAGTCATTATTAGTATTTTAACAATGAATGGTATTCGTACCAATCAGATAAAGGAATATGAAAGATATCTAAAAGAAAGTAGTAAAACAGCTAATCTATACATAAGAGAAAGATATCTCGCTAGTGACATTGAAGATTTTGAAACCTTTTATATTAAGCAGGCTTATGACTTGACTATTGAGATAGAACGTGTACTAGGGATTCACACAATTATTTTTGATAATCAAGGAAGACAGATTGGTAATGAAGTATTTAAAGAATTGAAAAATGAATATGAGGATATCATTACCAAAGCTTTGGATAACAAGATTGTATATAAAAAAATTGTGGATAAGATAATATATGCAGCACCAGTTTACGATTTTAATGGGCAAATAGGTGTTATGCAATTAGAGTATAATCTATATTTACAAAAGAGTTTCAATGAAGATACTTGGAAGTTGTTTGTCAAATTTGGGCTTATATCTATTATTGTTACATTCATAATAGGGAGAGTATTTTTTATAAACATAGTAAATCGAATTAAGAGGTTAAAAAAATCTGTTAAGTTGATTGAAGAAGGACAATATGATATAAGCTCCGTACTCATTAAGAGTAAAGATGAATTTGGTGAATTAAGCACAGGGATACAAGCTATGTCTTCACAGATACAACAAAATATTAAGCAGCTCAGTGATGAAAAAGCAAAACTCCAATTGGCGCTAGAGCATGTTCAAAAGCTGGAAAAGAAGCAAAAAGAATTCATTGGGAATATAACTCATGAATTCAAAACACCAATTACGGTCATAAAAGCTCAGATTGATTTAATGAATCTTTATAAGGATGATAATAATTTAGTAGATAAATCCAATATTATTGTTAACAATGAGCTTAAAAGATTAAATCAAATGGTAGAGAAGGTATTGCACTTATCAAGCTTGGAAAAATATGATTTTGAACTTGAAAAACATAAAATAGATACACATGTACTATTGAAAGAAATTATAGATAAGTTAAAAGGAAAGGCTTCCAAATACGGAATTGAATTCTATTACCAGTTGGAGCCTTGCCAAGTTTATATGGATAGAGAAAGTTTTATGATGATTTTTATCAACTTAATGGATAATGCAATAAAATATAATGTATCAAATGGTAAGATAAAAGTTACAAGTACTGTTAAAAAGGGCGTTAATCGAATTGAAATAGCTGATACAGGAATAGGTATACCAGATGAACATAAGAAAAGGGTATTCGAACCTTTTTACACAGTTGATAAAAATAAATCCAAAAAATTATCAGGTACGGGACTTGGATTAAGTCTAGTCAAGAAGATGCTTGAAAAACAAAATGCAAAGATTTGTATTCTGGATTCAGATATAGGAACTGTATTTCAAGTAAATATACCTTTAAGTCAAAAATAAAATAGAAAAAAAATAAGCTGTCTAAATCTAGTAAGATAATTGGATGGCTTATTTTTACGTATAGAAGTTATTATAGAAATACAAAAATAATGGTTATAGTTGTGTGAAATATAAAGACAATTTTAAATACTAAATGAAGACGAATATTCATGTAGACATTAAATAAGAAATATGATAATATATTTTGTGGTAAAAAATATTTTGAAAATATATCAAATTATATGATATAATGGTAAATAAGAAAGTTATTTGAAAACTAATGCAACTGATGTAATATAAAAAATAAACTGTAAAAAATATAAGGAGAAAAATATGGATTATAGTATATTAAGTAATTTATTGAAAGTTATCCAAGAGTCAAATTTACCTTATGTTGAGATTAAGACAGATGAACTTTATTTGAAAGTCAAAAACAATCAAGATAGTAATAAAGAAAACAAAGCTTATCTAACTGAATGCAAAAAAGAAAATTCTTCTAAATATGATATATCAAGATATCAAGATGAATGTGTAACAACTGAAATTCCTCAAAACGTAGAAATTATCAAATCACCTCTAGTAGGGAAAATTTCATTAACTAATCAAAACAACAAGCAATATATATCCATAGGTAATAAAGTCAATAAAGGAGATATTGTATGTACTATTGAAGCCATGAAAATGGTAAATGAGATAGTTAGCAAATATTCTGGTACGGTGGTAGATATTCTTGTTAAGCCAGATGAATTAGTTGAGTATGGCAGGGAGTTGTTTGTGATACAAGTTGATTAAAAGAATTGAGGTGATAAGGTGTGTTCAAAAAAATATTAATTGCTAATAGAGGAGAAATCGCAGTTAGAGTCATTCGTGCATGTAGGGAAATGGGAATAAAAACCTTAGCGGTATATTCAGATATAGATAGAAACAGTCTCCATACCAAATTAGCTGACGAAACCATATGTATTGGTTCAGCAGACGCAAAAGAAAGTTATTTAAATACATATACCATATTATCAGCAGCATTTCATAAAGGTGTTGATGCCATCCATCCTGGGTATGGTTTTTTGTCAGAGAATAGTCAATTCGCAAGGATGTGCGAAGAATGTAACATTACTTTCATAGGACCATCTAGCAATACAATTGAATTGATGGGTAATAAAGTGAATGCAAGAAATATTGTTAAACAGATGAACTGTCCCGTAATGAATGCGATAGAAAATATTAAGATCGACGAAATACATAATATAGATATAGAAAAAGAAATAGGTTATCCAGTCATTATAAAAGCTGTTTCAGGTGGTGGAGGAAGAGGTATCAGAATAGTCCATAGTAAAGAAGAACTCTATACTAATATCCTTAATGCTAAAACAGAAGCTGAAAATTATTTTGGCAATGCCGAATTATATATTGAAAAATACATAAAGAATGCAAGGCATATAGAATTTCAGATATTAGCAGATAACCATGGGAATGTAGTTCATCTAGGAGAGCGTGAATGCTCCATTCAAAGGAAAAATCAAAAAATGATTGAAGAATGTCCTTCAAGTATTTTAGATAATGATATGAGAAATACTATGGGACAACTTGCAATAGCCATTGCAAAAGAAGTAAATTATTCTGGTGTTGGTACAGTAGAATTTTTGCTGGATGACAATATGAATTATTATTTCCTTGAAATGAATACCAGAATACAGGTAGAACACCCAGTAACGGAAATGGTTACAGGCATAGACTTGATCAAAGAACAGATAAAAGTAGCGGCTGGTATGAATTTGGAGATTAAGCAAGAGGATATTTGTATAAATGGACATTCAGTTGAATGCAGGATAAATGCAGATGATGCAGATAATAACTTCATACCTCAGACTGGACTTATTAAACAGCTTATATTACCAGGAGGTCCAGGAGTTAGAGTTGACTCTTCAGTATTTAATGACTATTATATATCACATTATTACGATTCGTTGCTGGCAAAAATAATAGTACATGGTAAAGATAGAGATGAAGCCATAAAAATAATGAAGAGAGCATTAAAAGAAACAGAAATCAAAGGGATAAAGAATAATATAGATTTTCAATACAATATTATTTGTTGTAATGAATTTGAATCGGGAAATTATAATACTCAGTTAATCAGTTAAAGAAAGGTGAGGATATGATTAAAAATAATATTGAAGAAAATTATATTAATGATATAAAAACCAATCAAAGTAAAGTTAATAATGATCTGGAATTACCTAAAATATGGATAAAATGTAGTAACTGCAAAAAAATAATGTATTATATGACAGTAGATAATAATGATAAGGTATGCCCATACTGTAACAACCATTTAAGGTTGACAGCAGAAGAAAGAATAGATATGGTTCTGGATAATGGATCATTTGAAGAATTTTGTGAAGATATACCTAATATTAATTATCTTGATTTTGAAGGTTACTCACAAAAGATAGATAGATTGCAGAACAAATTAAATACCAGTGAGGCAGTAATAACTGGTAGAGGTTCAATTAATAATAAAAAGATAATTATATGTATCATGCAGAGTCAGTTTATGATGGGAAGTATGGGAGCAGTAGTAGGCGAAAGAATAATGCGTGCAATAGAATATGCAATAGAAGAAAAACTTCCTTTGATAATTTTCACTGCTTCAGGAGGTGCCCGGATGCAGGAAGGTATGGTATCTCTTATGCAGATGGCAAAAATAAGTGGTGGTTTAAGTAGGTTATCAAAGAGTGGACAACTCTATATTACCGTAATTACCGACCCGACAACAGGAGGAGTTACAGCAAGTTTTGCCATGCAAGGTGATATTATATTAAGTGAGCCTAATGCACTTATTGGTTTTGCAGGTAAGAGAGTAATAAAACAAACACTCAGAAAGGATTTACCTGAGGGCTTTCAAACAGCTGAATTTGTACTGGAACATGGATTCATTGATAGGATTGTCCATAGAAAAGAGTTAAAAGATATCTTAAGTAAAATATTAACTATGCATGGGAGATAATAGAATGAATGAGAATAATAATAATCTTACAGCTTGGGAAAAAGTTCAGCTCGCCAGATTATCTGAGAGACCTAATGCAGATGAATACATATATAACATATTAGATGATTTTCTTGAATTTCATGGTGATCGTTACTACGGTGATGATAAGTCAATAATTGGAGGAATAGGCGTCATAGAAGGAATCAATGTAACTGTAATCGGACAATTGAAAGGAAAGACCTTAGAGGAAAATATAACCAGAAACTTTGGAATGACTATGCCTGAAGGTTACAGAAAATCTTTAAGACTAATAAAACAAGCTGAGAAATTTAATAGACCAGTCATATGTTTTGTAGATACACCAGGAGCTTACTGTGGTGTGGATGCTGAAGAAAGAGGACAAGGAGAAGCTATAGCGAGGAATTTAATTGAGCTTATGGATATATCAGTTCCAATAGTTTCCATTGTCATAGGTGAAGGGGGTAGTGGCGGCGCACTGGCATTAAGTATAGCCGATAGAATACTGATGTTAGAGAATGCGGTATATTCTATAATATCACCAGAAGGTTTTGCAAGTATTCTGTGGAAAGATAATACCAAGGCTGAAAAAGCAGCAGAAGTTATGAAGATAACAGCTGATGATTTATATGGTTTAGGTATCATAGATGACGTTATTGAAGAACCAGCTGGAGGTGCACATTGTGCAAAAGAATATATTTTCAAGGAAATAAAGGTTAGAATATTACAAGAGTTAAAGGAATTACTATCATTGGATAAAGAAGAATTATTACAAAAACGATATAGTAAATATAGAGCTATAGGTAAAGTGTGAAGAACAAGATAATTTAAGTATGAAAGGGTAAAATGAATGAGCCAAACATATCAAATGGTTACATTAAAACTTAGACATAATAACTTCAAAAATTATGTTTATATCATAATAGATAATGAAACTCGTTATGGAGCTATAATAGATCCTGCTTGGGAATTGGATGAAATTGAGAAGACAATTGCTAAGTATCAGATAGAGCTCAAAAGTATTTTATTGACTCATGTACATTATGACCATATAAACTTAGTGAATCCTTTGGTTGATAAGTATGATGCAGATGTATATATATCAGCAGTTGAATCAGAATGCTTTGGTTTTACTTGCGGGAATCAGATAAAAATAAGTGATAATCAAATATTGCAATTAGGCAATACATCAATTAAGTGTATGCTTACACCTGGACATACCATAGGAAGTACCTGTTTCCTATGTGAGAAACACATATTTACTGGGGATACACTATTTAGTGAAGGATGTGGTTTATGTACATCCTATAGTGGTTCTGCTGAGAAGATGTATTATAGTATTCAAAAGATAAAAAAAGAAATACCAGGTCATATAAGAGTATACCCTGCTCATTCCTATGGATTAAAGCCAGGACATAAGTTAGATTATCTTAAGAACAATAACGTATATCTTATGATAGATGATAAAAAAATATTTATGGACTATAGAATGAGAAAGAATCAAAAAAATTTATTGGATTTTTGTTAAGGTGGAGATAAGATTGAAAAATTACCAAAAAAAGATTTTCCTTTTTTCAGGTCAAGGCGGGCAGTATTTTGAGATGGGGAAAGTATTGTATAATGAAAATAAGATATTTAAAAGTTATATGGATAGTCTAGATGAAATGATAAAAGAAGAAATGAATGAATCCATCATAGATAAATTATATTATTCAGGCAATACAAAAAGTAATATATTCAATAGGACATTATATACACATCCTGCAATATTTATGATTCAATTCGCATTGGCAAAGACTGTGGAAGAAGAGGGAATAAAAGCAGATTATCTATTAGGTGCTAGTTTGGGAGAATATGTAAGCTTAACATTAAGCGGGGTGTTATCATTAAGGGATGCGTTAAAGCTTATAATATGTCAAGCAACCTTATTAGAAAAACATTGTGAAGAAGGAAGAATGATAACTATTCTTGATAATCCTGATATATGGTATAATTTATTGGAAAAACATACAAGATGTGAAATTGCTGCTCATAACTATGAAGATTGTTTTGTAGTAGCTGGTTATAAAGAAGAAACTGACATAGCTAAGAATCTATTAAAAGAAGGAAAGGTTATATATAATGAATTGCCAGTTAGATTTGGTTTTCATTCTTATGCAGTAGATGAAATAAGAGAAGCTTATATGGAAGTAATGGATACGATTACAATTAATAATCCACAAATACCAATATTATCATCTGTACAAGGAGAAGAAATCCATTACATATCAAAAGATTATTTATGGGACATTATCAGAAAACCTATCAAATTCAATAAGGTTATAGAAAAATTACCTAATGATTCAGTTACATATATAAACCTAGGTACATCAAGTACTTTGACTAATTTTATTAAAAGAATTAAAAAGAATAATTCCAATATGTTCACTATACTAGATATCTTTGGAGATGATTCAAAAAGATACGAAAAATTGATGGAACAATATAAATAATATCAATGAAATAAATGAAAAACAGGTTGCACGACATAATCTGATATGGAGGAAATTATGAAGTATATAGACGTTGAAACAGAATTAGTTGATAATAATAAAACAGTACCATTAACAGTTAGTTTATGTTCATTGAGAGATTCCAAAATGGTAACAAAAGAGTTCATAGATAACTATTTATCATCACAAGAAAAAAAGTATTATAATCAATTAAAATACGAAGCAAGAAAAGTTTCATATTTACTAGGTAGAGTTTCTTCCAAAAGAGCCTTAGCTTCTTTTATGGATAATGATAAGCAAGAAATATTTATTGATAAAGGTATATTCCATTATCCAATTATAAAGAACAATAATAAAAATTTGACAGTAACCATAACACATACTAAATATGTAGGAGCCTCAGCAGCAGTAGAAGAACATTATCCAATAGGTATAGATATTGAAACTATAGACATCAATCATTTAAAATCCATCAAATCACAGATGACAGAACAAGAAATTAATCTAGTTGAAAACTGTCAATGGGAAGAACATGAAGGAGTTATAGCTATATGGACCATGAAAGAAGCTTTATCCAAGGCTTTAAAAATTGGATTTTTAACATCATTAAAAATGTATGAAGTAAATAGTTTGGATTGTGACAATAATTGTATTATTAGTAAATATAAAAATTTTGCCATGTTTGAAGCTAAAACATTTAAACTGAATGGAAGCATATTTACAATATGTTATCCTGATAAATGTAATTTAATGCTTGAATATCCTACTATGGTGAATGCATTTAACAAAATTAATATATCATAAGTGCTTAATAGCATCAACTGAAACAAATAAAAGAAAATTGTAAATAGTAAATTGAATATGATAATAATATAAATTGACAATTATTAAATTATAATATATAATTAATAACAATAATGGCATATATTGTAAAATTAAAACTGATTATTTTGTTTTTTGTTTTAGGAGGTAAACAGGTGACAATTAATTATTTTGTTTTTTTTGTACAAACAGGAAAAGAACAGATGGCCTGTGATTTTTTAAATAAGATGATGAATGACATAAATACAGTAGCATTCATTCCTAAAATAGAAGTTATCTATAAAAAATCAAAAAACATTCATAAAGAATTGAAACCCATGTTTGCAGGTTATGTTATTGTTAGAACATTAATGGATGCAGAAAGTTTTATAACAGAAGCAATAATGACCACAAAATATATTAAATGGTTTATAAATCTACTTGGTAAACAAGAACCGGATTGCATGGCATTGAATGAACAAGAAAGTAATTTTATATTAAGCTTATGTAACAAAGATTATATTGTAGAACAATCATTAGGTTTGATTAAGGGAGATCAGATTATTATTAATTCAGGTCCTCTAAAAGGAAGGGAAAGTAGAATCAAAAGAATTGATAGACATAAAAGACGGGCATTGATAGAACTACAATTTATGGGACAAATCAGGAATGTGTATGTTTCATTGGAGATTTTAAGTAAAAGTAGAGAAGGTTTCCCTATTAATAATATAACAGCTTTAGAATGTTAGTAAGCAAATTCCAAAATTTATTAATCGTCGCTAGAGTCGCGTTATTAAAGGAGGATGACATACTTTGAACACTTAGATAGCACTAATTGAGGTGTGAAAGGGCGAAGCTATGTCTTAAGTAAGATTTGTTACAATAAAATATAAAAATGTAATGATAAAGATTTTTGGATTGTAAACAAAAGTCTTTTTTTAATGAAATCAATTAGGAGGTAGAAGAATGTTAACATATGTTTTTCCAGGACAAGGTTCTCAGGAAATAGGAATGGGAAGTACTCTTTTTGATGAATTTGTAGAATTAACTATGGAGGCAGATAAGATTTTAGGGTATTCAATCAAAGAACTTTGTTTACAAGATCCTTATTCACAATTAGGTCAGACCCAATATACTCAACCAGCTTTATATGTAGTTAATGCTTTAAGTTATCTAAAAATCATAAAAGATACAGGTAGGAAACCTGATTACGTTGCAGGACATAGCCTAGGAGAATATAATGCTTTATTTGCTGCTGGAGTATATGATTTTGCTACAGGATTAGAACTTGTAAAAGAGCGTGGCAGACTTATGAGTCAGGCACAAGGCGGTAAGATGGCTGCTATTATCGGTCTAAGTGAACAGGAGATCATTAATGAACTGAAGAATAATGGATTAGAATCTATTAATATAGCTAATTACAATACACCAACTCAAATTGTAATTTCTGGTCCTAAAGAAGAAATTGATATAGCACAACCTATATTTGAAAATGTACCAAAATTAAGATTATATGCACCTCTAAAAGTTAGTGGAGCGTTCCATTCCCAGTATATGAGTAAAGCAAAAGAACAATTTGAAAGACATCTAAATTCTGTAAAATTGAATCCAATTAAAATTCCAGTTATATCTAATCTTAAAGCACGTCCCTATAAACAGGATGAAATAAAGGTGACTTTAGCATCACAAATTGATAGTCCAGTGAATTGGACAGAAAGCATACGTTACTTAATGGGATGTGGAGAAATGGATTTTAAAGAAATCGGACCAGGAAAAGTACTACAGAATATGATTAGAAGAATCCAAAGAGAAGCAGAACCATTAATTATAGAGGAAGACTTGGTAACCCCTTACTCTTTGGGAAGCAAAGAATTCAAAGATAATTATAGTTTAAAATATGCTTATATAGCTGGAGGCATGTATAGAGGTATAGCTTCAAAAGAATTAGTTGTTAAGATGGGAAAAGCGGGCATGATGGGTTTCCTAGGAACTGGAGGTATGAAGCATAATAAGATTAAACAGGATATTACATATATTAAAAGAGAATTATCCAATGGACAAGCATATGGTATGAATATAGTCCATAATTTCAATAACGTAGAACAAGAAGAAAGATTGATAGATCTATTTTTGGAAAATGACATAAAGGTAATTGAAGCAGCTGCATTTTTAAATGTAACACCTTCCTTAGTTAGGTATAAAGCTAAGGGAATCAGAAAAGATAAACAAGGGAAATTAATCACAAATAATAAAATCATAGCAAAAATATCACGACCAGAAGTAGCGGAAGGATTTATGAGTCCAGCGTCTGACTTCATTATATCCAAACTATTAAAAGAAGATAAAATAACTCTAGAAGAAGCTGAATATCTAAAAAAAGTTCCTGTAGCAGATGATATCCTCGTTGAGAGTGATTCAGGAGGACATACAGATGGGGGGAATCCATGTGCGTTGATACCAGCCATGATTAAATTACGGGATGATATGATGAAAAAATATTCATATGATAATAAAATCCATGTTGGAGCAGCAGGAGGAATAGGAACCTCTGAAGCATCGGCGGCAGCTTTTATGTTAGGAGCAGATTTTATTGTCACAGGTTCTATTAATCAATGTTCTGTTGAAGCTGCTATCAGTGATTCAGCCAAAGACCTGTTACAACAAGCTAATGTTCAGGATACTGCTTATGTACCAGCAGGGGACATGTTTGAGATAGGTGCAAAAGTTCAAGTATTGAGAAAAGGATTATTCTTTCCTGCAAGAGCTAACAAACTCTATAGTATATATCAACAATATAATTCTATTGAAGAGATAGATGATAATCTCAGGAAGCAGATCCAAGAAAAATATTTCAGAAAAAGTTTTGCAGACGTTTTTGAAGAAGTAAAAGATTACTATCCACCTAAGGAGATTAAGAAGGCTGAAGAAAATAAAAAACATAAGATGGCTTTAATATTCAAGTGGTATTTTGGCCATAGTACCCAAATGGCACTTAAGGGTTGTGAAGATTGTAAAGTGGATTATCAAATAAACTGTGGACCAGCACTGGGAGCATTCAATCAATGGATTAAAGGAACAGAGATAGAAAATTGGAGAAATCGCCACGTAGATGAAATAGGTGAAAAAATTATGAAAGAGACTGCTGATTATTTTAACAAGCGAATCAGTAAAATTTCTAGTAATTAATAATTTATATACTTTGAACGATATCTATTTAACCATTTCAATAATTTTGATGAGAGGATGGACAAACTTTGCAATATGAGATATTAAAAGAAACCAAAGAGGTGAATAACGACCTGACACCTCTAATTTTTATACATGGAGCATATCATGGTGCATGGTGCTACAGGGAAAATTTCCTTCCTTATTTCTCTGAAAAAGGATATCCAGCATATGCTCTTAGTTTTCGTGGACATGGAAATAGTGAAGGTCATGAAAAAATTAATTCATTTACATTGAATGATTATGTAGAAGATGTAGTGATGATGATGAATCATATTGAGAAAAAGCCTATTTTGATTGGACATTCTATGGGAGGAGCTGTTGTACAGAAAGTATTACAATCATATTCAGAAAGAGTTGAAGGTGCAGTATTAATGTCATCCGCTCCTCCTAATGGTATAGCTGGTGAATTGATAAGAGGTATCTTCAAGAACATAAAAGTACCAAAACATGAAAGAGAAGGACAGGATAAACTATTTTTCTCTGATGATCTGGACAAAGATAAAAGAGATAGATATATAAAAGAATTACAGCCTGAATCAAATAAAGTCATAAAAAGATTATTAAGGAGAATCGTTCCCAAGTCACAAAAAAATTCAAATATAAAACTAATGGTACTAGGTTCAACAAAAGACAAATGTGTATCCATAAAATCAGTAATGGATACAGCTAAGTTTTATGGAGTTGAACCTGTTATTTTAGATAACGTCAATCATGATATGATGCTGGACACACATTGGATTACAGCTGCTGAGCATATTAATCGATTTTTAATAAGTGTTAATACTAAAAAAGTAGAAAGGATTGTGGATGACTATGGAACAACAAGGCTCATATCAAGTTAATACTATTTCCGCAAGTATTGAAAATGAGATAAATCGCCTTAAGGGTCAGGTTGAATTATTTTGGGATAATGAATTTAAACATTATATAGAATATGGTCTGGAAGATGGTAAGTCTATAGTTGAGATAGGGTCAGGACCTGGGTTTGTGACTGAAAAAATACTACAAAGTTTCCCTAATGTACAAATAACATTAGTTGAAAGGGAACCTTTATTTGTGGATTATTCAGGAAAATACTTATCAGAAGCTGGATATGAAAACTTTAATATTATAAATAAATCAATAATGAATACAGAATTACCAGATAATAAATTTGATATTGCAATTATACGATTACTACTAGAACATCTACCAGATCCAGTAAATGCTGTCAAGGAAGTCTATAGAATATTGAAACCTGGTGGTAAGGCTATATTCGTTGATAACGATTTTGAAATGCATATTATGACTTATCCTCACATTCCAGAATTAAGAGATTTATACGAAGCATATTGTAGTTCACGCTATTCAGAAGGAGGTAATCCTAAGATTGGACGAGAATTACCTTATATACTTAAAAAAGGAGGATTTTCCAATATATATTTTGAGAGTATCAATGCTCATAGTGAAGTAGTAGGAGAAGACTTGTTTTTCAAATCTGAAGGAATAGGAATTCCAGTAAAATTGGTGCAGGATGGATTTTTGTCCAGTAAAAAACTCGCAAAAGTTTCTGTGGGGTGGAGGAATATGTTGAAAAATGAGAATCACTCTATTATCCGTCAGTTATACATGGCGGTAGGTGAAAAAATGTAAGAAAGGGGCTACTGATATTGGCGGTTAGATTAAAGACGATAGAAAGTAAAATTAAAAATATTATTTTAGAGATAAAAGATGATATAGATGAATCATTGGTCTTACATAATAGTTTCTTAGATTTAGGCATCAATTCTGTTTTAAGTGTAGATTTAATTGAAAATATTAATCAGGAGTTTAACATTGATGTAGGAATTGATGTTGTATTTGATTATAGAGGTGTTAAAGAATTAGCAGAATATATATACACAGAGTACAGTGATGAGATGAATACTGATAAGGAAAAAGAAGTAGTCAATATAGCTGATAAAAATAGTGAAATAAATAAGTCAGATATAGCTATAATAGGTATATCAGGAAGGTTTGCAGATTCAGATACAATAGAAGAATTTTGGCAGCATCTTCAAGAAGGAGACTGCTGTATTGATGAAATAACACGCTTTGATTGGGATGGGGACAAGTATTCTAAATATCATCCATTACAAAACAATGATAACAGAAAAAGATGGGGAGCCATGTTAAAAGAAGTTGACAAGTTCGACCCACTGTTTTTTAACATATCTCCACTAGAAGCAGAAAGAATGGACCCACAACAAAGATTATTCATTGAAGAAGCATATAAGGCTTTTGAAGATGGGGGATATTCAGATGATGAGATATCAGGTAAAAATATTGGAGTTTTTGTAGGTGGACGTACATCTGATTATAAAGATAGAACATTACAGAAACAATCCATCAGTTCCCAATGTTTTTTAGGCAACGACATGTCAATATTGGCAGGAAGGATATCATATTTCTTTAATCTCAAAGGTCCTAGTATTGCTGTGGATACAGCGTGTTCATCATCTTTGATGGCAATTCATCTTGCATGTGAGAGTATACATAAAGGTGAAGTTGAGATGGCTCTTGCAGGAGGAGTTTTCGTTACAAGTTCACCAGAATTCTATTATATGGCTTCAGATACAGGTATGTTATCACCTAATGGGAAATGTAAAACCTTTGATAATGGAGCTAATGGTATAGTGGTTGGTGAAGGGGTAGGTGCTTTGATCCTTAAACCATTGGAAAAAGCAATGAATGATGGAGATAATATATATGGTGTAATAAAAGGTTCAGCAGTCAATCAAGACGGAAGAACAAAAGGAATTACTGCACCTAGTATGCTGTCTCAAAAAAACTTGATATATCAAGCTTACAAAAAATCATCTATCAATCCAGAAACTATAAGTTACGTAGAGGCTCATGGAACAGGAACAAAATTAGGAGATCCTATAGAAGTTAAGGCATTAAATGAAGCCTTCAGTATGTTTACGGATAGAAAGCATTTTTGCGTTCTCGGATCACATAAACCTAATTTTGGACATACAATAATGACAGCAGGAATTGCTGGTGTATTCAAAATTCTTATGGGAATGAAATATAAGAAAATACCTCCAACAATAAGTGTAGAAGATATTAATGAACATATTGACCTTGATAATAGTCCTTTCTATATTAACACTCAATTACAGGATTGGAAAAGAAACGATGGTATACCTTTGAGAGCTGGAGTAAGTTCTTTTGGATTTAGTGGAACCAATTGTCATATGATTATTGAAGAACCACCATCAAAAACAAAAAAGGAGAACTCTAAAAGACATCCTTTTCTATTTCCTTTTTCCGCTAAGACAAAAACAGCTTTAAGACAGAAACTTATATATATGAATGAATGGCTTGATAGAGAATCGGATAATATTTCAATCCAAGATATATCATATACTTTATTAGTTGGCAGGAAGCATTTTACCAACAGGTGCATAATTATTGCATCAGATTTGAAAGAACTAAAAGATAAGATAGAACAAGTACTCCATAATGAAGTTAATGATGATTATTTTGACAATACAAACAGGGATTTTTCTACAATAGATGGGGTTACTAAAAATACTATAGAAGCTGATTATATTTTAGACAAATTAAATAAATCCAATATTGATAAAAATGAATATAAAGAATACCTTACTACTCTAGCAAAATTATATACCAATAACCATGAACTTGATTGGACTAAATTGTTTGCAGAAGATGCTTACTATAGAGTATCTATGCCAGGTTATCCCTTTGACAAGGAAAGCTATTGGATACAAGAACCAGAACAAAAAGAAATCATCAAGGATGATGAACATGAAGTAGATTCCATGATGGTACCTACTTGGGATATGAATGTCATTAGTAGTGAAGAACAATTCCCATCTAAAGAAAGTAATATTGTTATTATAGGTGGAAATAAGCAAGTAATTAGCAAAATGATGAAACAATATCCTAATGGAAAAGTTTCGGATATTAATGCTTCTGATAATATCAATGATATTATAAATAAGCTTGAGTCATATGATCTTATAGAGCATATTATAGTGATTAATTCCAATGAATCACTTAACCAGTTAGCTTCTGATGATGAAGTAGGAGAAAGTTATGGGGAGGCTATACTGGTATTTAGAATAATTAAAGCATTAATAAACTTGGATTATGACACAAAGAATCTAGGATTGACATTTATAACAAAACAATCACAGGGTATTCATAAAGATGAAAAAATCAATCCTGTATATGCTTCCATTCATGGATTAATAGGTTCTTTGGCAAAGGAATATAGTAACTGGAATATAAGACTTGTAGATTTGGAAGCTGATGAACAAAATTGGCCTATTGATAGTTTATTCTACTTACCTGTAGATTCTCAGGGTAATCCTTTAGCTTATCGCAATGGGGAATGGTATAAACAAAAATTAGTCCCAATTCACCAGTCTATACCTGTTGATACTACAGCTTACAAGCAAGGAGGAGTTTATGTTGTAATTGGAGGAGCTGGAGGAATAGGAGAAGTATGGAGTGAATATGTAATTAAAAACTATCAGGCAAAAGTAATATGGATAGGACGTCGTGAAAAAGATGAATTAATACAATCTAAAATTGATAGGTTGGCAAAATTAGGCGAAAAACCATATTATATTTCAGCTGATGCAACCAAATTATCAGAGCTTGAACAAGCTTATAAGGAGATAAAAAAACAATATGATTGTATAAATGGTGTAATTCACTCAGCAATTGTTTTACATGACAGTAGTCTAGCTAATATGGATGAGGATAGTTTTAGAGAAGGATTATCAACAAAACTCTATATAAGCATCAGGATGGTTCAAGTTTTCAAGAAAGAGAACTTGGATTTTATTATGTTTTTTTCTTCAATCATGTCATTCACTAAAAATGCAGGTCAAAGCAATTATGCTTCTGGATGTACTTTCAATGATGCTTTTGCACATAGGCTTTCCTCGGAGCTATCATGTGCAGTTAAGGTCATAAACTGGGGATATTGGGGAAGTGTTGGTATTGTAGCTTCAGAAAAATATCGAGATAGAATGGCACAATTAGGATATGCTTCAATTGAACCTGAAGAGGCTATGAAAACATTGGAATTACTCTTAAATAGTAAGTTTAACCAGATTGTATATATGAAAACCTTACAATCTTTTGAACTGGATGCTGTTAATAAAAATAAGGTGATGAATGTATATCCACCTAGGATGGATTCAATTGTTGAAAAACTTCAATCATCTATTACTGAACCTGAAATAAATATAAGTGATGTGATATCTGGTAGAAATCAACAAATGGATAGTTTGAATGAACTTCTTTATAGGCTTCTTTGGAAGAGTTTTAAAGATCTAGGATTACTTAATCATACAGTCTTGGATATTACTGAAATGAAAAAAAAGATAAACCTACCAAACATGTATGATAGGTGGTTTGAAGAAAGTATATCTCTATTGGCACATTACGACTGTTTAAGCTATGACGGTCATAAACATATTGTAATTAACCAAAAGAAACAACATCACGATAATGTATGGGAAGAATGGGAAAACAAAAAAAATATATGGTTAAATGATAGAGACATGAAGGCAATGGTTATATTAGCTGAAGCAGCCTTAGCAGAATTACCAAGGATTCTTACAGGACAAATACCTGCGACAGATGTTATCTTTCCAGACTCTTCCATCAAATTAGTAGAAGGAATATATAAGAATAACACAGTAGCAGATTATTATAATGAGATGATAGGAAATCTGGTAGTTGATTATATAGAGAACAGGAGAAAATCAGAACAAGGAGTAAGAATAAGGATTATTGAAATTGGGGCAGGTACAGGAGGAACTACCTCAGTTGTTCTTAAGAAATTAGAAGCATATGAACAATATATTGAAGAATATTGTTATACAGATATCTCAAAACTATTTTTGATTAATGCTGGGGAGCGTTTTAGTGACTATCTTTACCTTAAGTATGAGATTTTCAATGTTGAACAACCTATTGCACTTCAGAATATAAATGAGGATACCTATGATATTGTAATAGGAACTAATGTATTTCATGCAACCAAGAATATAAGACACTCATTACGTAATGCTAAGGCAGTATTAAAAACAAATGGTGTCATAATGTTAAATGAGATAAATAATCATAATATTTTTAACCATTTAACATTTGGACTACTAGACGGCTGGTGGAGATATGAAGATAAACCGTTACGTATCAAAGGTTGTCCAAATCTTAGTGGTGAAAATTGGGAGAGAATCTTAGAATGGGAAGGATTTAGGGTTGTAACTTTTGAGGCTTACAATGTAAATGAATTGGGACAACAGATTATTATTGCTGAAAGTGATGGTATTGTGTTACAGCAACTAGAAAACACATCAAATGTGCAACATGAAAACAACACAATTAATCAGTTTAAAACTGTTAATGCTGATTATAATGCCCCTTCTATAAAAGGCAATTTTACGAACCAAATGATCTTAGACAATGTAAAAGAAACAATAACAGATAATTTGTCCAAGTTACTAAAAATAGACATTAATAGAATTGATAAGGGACAGTCTTTTGCAGATTACGGATTAGATTCTATTACTGGAATTCATCTTATTCAATCTATCAACCAAGAACTAAAGACAGAATTGAAAACAACCAATATATTTGATTATAGTTCTGTCAATAGATTAGCGGGGTACATTGTAGATAAATATAAAGATATCCTTAATAAACATTATGGTACTAGTGAAATTATATATGATGATACTGATATAACCTCCAATAACATAATATCAACCAATAATGTATCAAAGGATATAAAAGTAGAAAATAGCACAGTAAAAATGCATAAGCACCATGAGATAGCCATTATTGGTATGAGCGGACAATTTCCAAAATCTAAATCTGTGGAAGAATTATGGGAGCATTTGGTTAATGGTGAAGATTTAGTTGAAGAAGTAACTAGATGGGACTTATCCAAGTACTATGAACAAGAAGAAGAATATTGTAATCACGGAGGATTCTTAGAAGACATAGATTATTTTGACCCATTGTTTTTCAATATATCAGGTATAGAAGCTACCTATATGGATACTCAGCAGAGACTGTTTTTAGAAGAATGCTGGAACGGGTTAGAAGATGCAGGATATGTAGGAGAAAGTATTAAAGGACGTACTTGTGGAGTTTTTGCTGGTTATCATGGAGGCGATTATCCAAAATTATTTGGAGATAATCCACCACCACAGTCCATGTGGGGTAATGCAGGTTCTATGATATCTTCAAGAATAGCTTATTATCTTGATTTACAAGGTCCTGCAATTACTGTTGATACAGCTTGTTCAAGTTCTTTGGTTGCCATCCATCTTGCTTGTCAGAACCTAAGAATGGGTGAGACAGAGATGGCATTAGCTGGAGGAGTTTTTGTACAAAGTACTCCTGATTATTATCTAAACGGTAATCGTGCAGGAATGTTATCCATCAAAGGACGTTGTCATACTTTTGATGAAAGTGCAGATGGATTCGTTTGGGGTGAAGGTGCAGGAGTAGTAGTTCTCAAACGTTTGGAAGATGCTATCAAAGATGGTGACCACATTTATGGTGTGATTAAGGGTTCGGGTATCAATCAGGATGGTAAAACCAATGGTATTACTGCACCTAGCTCCAAATCCCAAGAGAGATTGGAACGTTATGTATATGATACTTTTAATATTAATCCAGAAGATATTCAGATGATAGAAGCTCATGGAACAGGTACTATATTAGGTGATCCGATAGAATATGAGGCATTGACCAATGCATTCAGAAGTTATACTGATAAAACTAAGTATTGTTCTATAGGTTCAATTAAAACTAATATGGGTCATGCATCAGCAGCTTCAGGTGTTGCTGGGTTAATTAAGATACTTATGTCATTAAAATACAAGCAAATACCACCATCACTTCATTATAAAAAAGGAAATACCAAGATTAATTTCGATGACAGTCCTTTCTTTGTTAATAAAGAATTAAGTGATTGGAAGGTTGAACAGGATTCAAAGTGCTGTGCTGCTATAAGTGCCTTTGGTTTTAGTGGTACCAATGCACATGTAGTTATTGAAGAAGCACCTGAAAATACTAAGAGACATAATGATAATCCAGGTTATCTGATTGTGCTGTCTGCTCGTACATTCCAGCAATTACAAGAGCAGGTAAAACAACTGATTGTACATTGTGAACAAACTCAAGAATTAGATTTAGGTAATATTAGTTATACATTGTTGATGGGAAGAAAACATTTCAATCATCGACTAGCTTATGTTGCACAGAACAAAACAGAATTAATCAATCAATTAGGGAAATGGTTGGAAAAAGGTCAAGGATCACAAATATTTGTAGGACAAAAAGATAAATCTACTTTACAGCCCTTATTAAAACAATATGGCAATGAATGTATTGAATCTTGCAAAGACAGCAATGCTAATGAATATCTTGAAAAATTATCTGTTCTAGCCAATATGTTTATTCAAGGATATAAATTAAATTTTGGTAAACTTTTTGATAATCAATATCAACGAATAAGTTTACCAACATACCCATTCAACAAAGAAAAATATTGGGTGCCAGAGAAAGATAACTGTGAAGTTCAACCAATAAAAGAAAGTAATCCAACTAGGAAAACAAAGCTACATCCACTATTACATGAAAACACCTCGGATTTTTGGGAGCAAAGATTCAGTTCAACATTCACAGGACAAGAATTCTTCTTAGACCATCATAGGGTGGGAGATAATAAGATACTTCCTGGAGTGGCTTATCTTGAAATGGTAAGAGTGGCTGTAAGTCAGGCAGCAAATGTAACAGATGAGTTAATAAAAATCAAAAATGTGGTCTGGATACAACCTGTCATAGTTAATGATGACCCTGTAAACATAAATATACGGTTATATCCAAAAGATGATGGAGAGATATCTTATGAAATTTACAGCCTGTCATCAGGTGATAATACATGTGATGAAAGCTCAGAATTGATACATTCACAAGGAACTGTTGCTATAAGCGCTGACAAAGAAACTAGAAACATTGATATAAATAGGTTACAAGAAACATGTGACAAGGATATCCTATCATCTAATCAATGCTACGAAACCTTCAGCTTAGTAGGTATGAATTACAAAGAAGGACATAAGGGAATTGATAAGGTCTATGTAGGTAATAATGAGGTACTCGCTAAGCTAGTATTACCATCAGTAATACAAAACACATGTGACCAGTATATACTTCATCCTTGCATGATGGACTCTGCCCTTCAGGCATCAATCGGTCTAATGCTAGAAGACAATGAGAAAAAACTTACACTACCATTTACACTGGAAGAAGTGAAGATTCATAACTCATGTACCAAATACATGTGGGCATATCTTCGTAACAGTGGAAAAAGCAACCTAGAGGATTCAGTGAAAAAAATAGATATAGACTTATGTGATGAAAACGGTAAGGTCTGTGTAAGTATGAAAGGCTATACCTACAGAACAATAAAAGAAGAAAAAGGAAATATAATAGAAACAGAAAATAAAGTTGAAACATTGATGTTTCAGCCAATCTGGGATGAAGCAGAATGTGGCAGTCAAGAAGAAATAGTTTCCTATGACAATCATATTGTAATGTTCTGCGGATTTGACGAAATATCAGCAAACAACCTAGAAAACAAGATAGATGGAGCAAAATGCATAAACCTTGAATTAAAAGAATCAATAGAAGAAATAGAAGGA